>Ga0307489_10000135_pt1 | contig 38363 bp, 32 predicted proteins | sample SB12metaG_FD_202247 | JGI IMG/M metagenome (GOLD analysis project Ga0307489, IMG submission 202247) | Sea-ice brine microbial communities from Beaufort Sea near Barrow, Alaska, United States - SB 1.2 | ecosystem: Environmental > Aquatic > Marine > Coastal | place: USA: Alaska | collected... | reverse complement strand
TAGTAAATGATACAGATGCAGATGTTGGTGCTGTATTAACTGTTTTGGAGTTCTCAGTAGATGGGATTTTGTATGCAGCTGGAGAAACGGCTCCTTTTGGGCAAGGAAGTATTACAATAATTGCAGACGGTAGTTATGCTTTTATTCCTATTGCAGATTATACAGGAGATGTTACTATCATAACTTACACGATAACCGATGGTACTTATTTAAGTTCTGCTAATTTATTTTTAAAGGTCGCACACGTTCCGTCAGCTATAAATGATTATGATACTGTAGAAATAAATACAACACTAAACGTTAGCGCTCCTGGAGTTCTAGTAAATGATACAGATGCGGATGTTGGTGATGTATTAACTGTTTTGGAGTTCTCAGTAGATGGGATTTTGTATGCAGCTGGAGAAACGGCTTCTTTTGGGCAAGGAAGTATTACAATAATTGCAGATGGAAGTTATACTTTTATTCCTATTGCAGATTATACAGGAGTTGTTACTATCATAAATTACACGATAACCGATGGTACTTATTTAAGTTCTGCTAATTTATTTTTAACGGTAGAATTTATAGATAACTTACTAGAAATATCAAATTCATCAAGTTGTAATCAAGGATATATGGCAAATGGTAATTATAAAATAAGGTATTATTACACATTATCAAATAACAGTACTGCCAGAGATTACCATCCAACAAGTCTTATTAAAAATATAGATTTAATTAATAATTTAGAAACAACTTTTGGCAACGGCTGTATAATTAGTATAGATGACATTAATGTTTGGAGTTATATTCCATTTGATTATATTAATGATCCCTATCCCCAAGATTTTGATAATTCAGTAATAAATCCTGATTTTATTAATGCAACATCGAGCGCTATTTTTAATAATAATGCGGTAAGCAACTTAACCCTTTATCCAAGACAAAAAATATATGTAACTTTCTGTGTAGCAGTAAATCCTGTATGCAATGGAAGACCTAATCCGACCCCTTCTGGTTCGGGTATTGATTTTAATAATACTATAAACGTTACTTCCGATCGAGGTAACGATACAGATGCACTTTTGCTTGAAGATTTCCATACCACAGAGGCTGTTGTAGCTGCGGCTTTGTATGTGCCAAAATTTGAGGATAGTTTAAGTCCTGTTGAAACTATAAATTCTGACGGAACTTATGATTATATCAACACAGTGATTATTACAAATGAGGGTACTTCTACTGCTAAAAATATTAATTATAACATGGGACTAGGTAGTTTTATTAACGGAATTGTCTTTAATGAATTAAAAGTTTCACAAGTCTCTGGTCCGACTGTTAATACGAATAGTGCTTATGACGGTAAGACTAATACATTTTTGCTGGAGCCAAAGAATTCTCTTGCACCAGGCCAAACAATTATTTTAGAAATATTTTATTTAATAGCACCAATATCATCTACAGAACTTAGTTCTTTTCAACAATTAAGTCTTTCTCAAACACAAGGGCCCCTTGATGGGTTTGATGAAACTGATTTAAGTATTAAAAGAGATTTTTCTTTTGTTATTTGGTCGGATGATTTAGGGGATCATTTAGATAGATATTATGAAGTAAGCGATCCCAAGCAAAGCGCTTCTTCTTCATTACAATGTGCTTGTTCAACTACAGTCATGCAATTTTACTTTGAATCCTCTTCGAGCAATAATAAAATAATTTCGGAGGTGAATGAAGCTCCAAACGATATTTTGGAACACGAAGAAATCACTTTCCAAATCTCTATTTCGAATACCAGTGAATCTATAGAATTAAAGAAGCTACAACTAGAAGAGGAGTTAACAAGTATTTGTGGTGGAAATATTATTTCCTTAAGCACACCTTTTATTCAGAATTCTACAGCAACAATAGACCCTACACTAAATATTAATTTTAACGGAACTTCTGATATCAATATTTTTGATGGATCCTCTGGGATTTTAAAAGTGGATGAAATCATAACGGTTCAGTTTTCAGTGGTTTTTAATCAAAGTTGTGAGGGTGATAGTACCTCTAATTTTACAGCAACAAACCCTTTAAATGAGACTGTAAATTCTGTAGCATCAGTACGCGTAGATGCTTCAACTGATACTGATAATGATGGAGAGCCAAATGCCAATGATATTGATGATGATAATGATACCATTTTAGATGTTTTAGAATATGATGGATTAAATCCTTTAGATGACCATGATACAGATTTTGTACCTAATTACAGAGATACAGATTTTGGGGCTGACGCGAATGGAGATGGAGTTGTAGACGTTTTTGATTTAGATAGCGATGGAGTTCCAAATCATTTTGATTTAGATAGTGATAATGACGGAATTTTAGATATTGTTGAAGCTGGAAATATTACTGCAGATAGCAGTAATAACGGTAGAACTAATAATACTGTTGGTGCAAATGGGTTTGATAATACGCTAGAAAACGATGATACTTCAGGTGCTACAATTATCTATATAATTCCTAATACCGATTTAAACGGAAATCCAGATTTTTTAGATATTGATGCAGATGGTGATGGAATTGTCGATAATATTGAAGCACAATTAACAGCTAATTATATCGCCATAAATGGTACGGTTTCAGAATCAGGAATTGATGCTGCCTATCCAAATGGCATTGCACCTATCGATTCAGAAAATGATGGTATTTTTGATTATATAGACACGAATTCAGATAATGATATTCGGGATGATGTGCTTGAGGGGTGGGACATAAATAGCAATGGAATTGCAGAAATAGTCCCGTCTAATTTAGATGCAGATAAGGATGGACTTGATGATGCTTTTGATACGAATATTAATGTTGTAAACCCTACTAATGGTATGGTTCCAACAGATTTTCCAAATGCAGATGATACAGACACGACAGAAAGAGATTGGAGAGAGATGATAGCGATAGTATTTATTATAGATAACGTTTCAGTAATTGAAGGTGAAGATTTTATATTTAATATTTCATTAGTTACAAAAAATGATACAACTCTTCCAATTGAAAGTGCTTCACCAATTGACATTAATTTTTCAACGATAAATGGAACAGTTGCAACAAATTTATATGATGTAGCTACTTCGCCTTTCGACTATAAGGGTATTACAAATAAAACTGTTACGATTCCTCCTTTTACTGCAATAAGTCAGCTTACAGTAACTTCTTTAGAAGACATTATTTTTGAACAAGATGAATTATATACATTAAACGGTACAATTACATCAAACAATACTTTAAATGCTGAGGCAAAAGGAATAGGGACTATTTTAGATAATGATGCAGCGCCCTCCATAACAATGGGTAATTCTCGGAATGATGAAGGTTTAGATTTAATACATTATATTACAATTAGTAATCCATGTTCTTCGCCTATCTTAATAGCGGTGAATACTGCGGATAATCTTGCGATAAGTCCAGATGATTATTCGACAATTTTAGAAAATTTAACGATAGAAGGAACCCAAGATCCAAATAATGCAAACACTGAAGTCTCATTTAGTATTCGCACAAAAATTGATAATTTAAACGAGTTAGACCAAGAGATTCTTAGTGTTATAGGCAGCGTAACATCTGCAAATGTTGGAGCGCAAGATTTAATAAAAACAGGTACAATTATAGATATTGACCCAAACCCATTTGTTGAGGTTAGCAATGTAAAAGGCGAAGAAGGTACTTCTTTTGTGTTTGCTATTAGACTTTTAAATGCAAATTTAGAACCCATGCAGAATTATTTGGACATACATTTTATTTTAGAAACTATAAATGATAGCGCAAATGCAAACGAAGATTATCAACCAATTGCCATATTAACAAATATTCCTGCATTTACATCTTCTATAACGCAATCTGTTCAAACCATAGATGATACCTTAAACGAAGATACAGAAGAATTCTTATTACAAGCAACCACAAACATTGCAAATACAGCGAATCTATTTCCTGCAAGAGGAATAGGCTTTATTAAAGACAATGATTATCCAAATTTATTCTCACCAAACGGCGACGGAAAAAGTGATGTATTTAGAATAAGTGGAATCGAAGATTACCCGAATTTTAAACTCATCATATACAATCGTTTGGGAAATGAAGTGTATAACTATAGTAATAATGGAAACACAAATCCTATATGGTGGAATGGTACGTTTAATAGGGCACCAGCTCCGGTAGGTGTCTATTATTATACCCTAGATTTTAATGATGGAAGTGCACAGCCTCGAACAAATTTTATACAATTAATAAGATGATTTTAAAGGAAATTAAAATTGTATTAGAAATAAAAAAGAACAAGAAGCATTGGTTTAGTTTATGTTTTGCTTTTTTTATCAGTTTAAATATATACACGCAACAAATACCAAATTACACCCAATATTTATATAATATGCAGATATTAAATCCTGCATACGTGGGTTCTAGAGCGGGATTAAGCACGTCATTATTGACACGCCAGCAATGGACCGGCTTAGAAGGAGCGCCAACTACGAGGACTTTTTCTATAAACGGAAGAATAAAAAGAGGAATCGGTATTGGTGCAACCTTTGTAAATGATAAAATAGGTTTATCAGAAAGTAAAAATATAAATATAGATGCATCTTATACGATTATAACTTCTCCAAACAGTAGGTTATCATTTGGTTTAAAAGGAGGAATCACTTTTTTTAACAACAATTTGGCAAACGGAATTACGCCAGACAATGATATATACGCTTCCACTGCAGGTAATTTTCCGAATGTAGGTTTTGGTGCTTTTTTTTATAATAAAAAGTTTTATGTAGGTTTATCAATGCCTTATTTATTGGAGACACCACAGTTCTATGTAGAAGAAAGTGCTCAAAAAATTAATCTTGCAAGGAATGCAAACTATTTTTTTTCTACGGGAGCTTTGTTTAAACTAACAGAAAGTTTGTTCTTTAAACCATCAACAATGGTAAGATATACGGCTAATTTACCTGTCTCTATAGACCTTAATTCTAATTTTTTATATAAAGATATTATAGAAACTGGAGTGTCTTATCGCTACGAAAATTCTGTAAGTGCTTTATTTGCAGTAATCGTTAATAAAAAGTGTAGAATCGGATATGCTTATGATTATAAATTATCAGCGCTTGGACGCAACTTCAGTTCGCATGAAATCATATTTCATTTAGATCTAAACTTCAAAAGAAATAGCAGATGGTTGTATGGTAGTGCGTGCTATTTTTAATTGGCTTACTTAAAACATTTTTTAACTTCAGAAAAAATAAAGTAAATCTCGCTAGCTATTTCTCTGCTTGTTTGCAAATACGTTTCTTCTTTTGCAGAAGTTCCATCAGAAAACTTAGGATCTACAAACGGTAAATGAAACCTATCAATTGCAGTGGTTATAAATGGGCAATTTGTGTCGGCATTATCACAGGTTGTAATTGCTATAAAAGGTTTTTTATTAATGGCATCATCAAACCTCTTAGAAAAGCCCAAAACTACTTCTTTACTGCCATTAAAAGAGATCAAATATTTAGGATTCTGATGAGAAAAGTCTACAACTTTAAAATCAAAACCAAGAGACTGTAGGGTTTTTACTGTCTCTTTATAAAATGCAGTAACTTCTGTTCCACCAGAAAAAGCATGTATATTTAACTTGAAATAATGTGCAGCATAAAAAGCCCAAACTTGGCCTAGCTGACTTCTTCTGGAATTATGTGTGCAAATAAAATTTAAGTTTACAATTTTGTTTTGAACATATTCTTTAGCCACTGTTTCAGCAATTTTAAGAAGTATATTTTTTCTGTGCGCATCTAGTTGTATCTTTTTTGAAGAGAGTTTAAAGAAGTTTTCTATAGAAATAGTGGAAGTTTTAGGCATATGCTTATTTTTGCAGTAAATTTAATGTGTTATATTTAAAATTGAATTAAAACAATGTTAAGAAAGGGTTTTGAAATTGGTAACAAGGTAGCTGTTTTAGATGACGTTTTAAAAGGTGAGATAATGGCTATTGCTAAAGATTTAATTTCGATTAGAACAACAGATGGAATGATTTTTAATTTTAACGAGAACGAATTAGTTAAAATTGAAACAGAACAGCATGAGTTGTCAAAATTTTCGGATATAAATAATGATTTCTTAAAAGAGAAAATGGCGCAACCCAAACCTAAAACTAGCCTTTTTAAAAAGCAAAATAAAGAAGTGGTAATGGAAGTAGATTTGCATATTAATAAACTTACAAAATCTGTGAAAGGTTTGGATAATTATGATATGTTGAACTTGCAATTAGACACCGCAAAAAGAAAGGTTGAATTTGCCATTCAAAAAAGAATTTCTAAAATTGTTTTTATTCACGGAGTAGGAGAAGGTGTTTTAAAATCTGAATTGCACGCTCTTTTAAACCAATACCCCATAAGACATTATGATGCTTCTTTTAAAAAATACGGTTTAGGAGCCACAGAAGTATACATTTATCAAAACACAGTCTCTTAAATTAAACTTATTTTTATAGTATGAATCCTATTTATTTAGACAACGCAGCAACCACAAATATTTACCAAGAAGTGATCGCAGTAATGCAAACTTCAATGTCAGAAAACTTTGGGAATCCTTCGTCAACGCATCAGTTTGGTAGAAAAGCAAAAGCTACTGTAGAAACTGCAAGAAAAAATATTGCAAAACATTTTAATGTTTCTGCCGCTGAAATTATTTTTACTGCCAGTGGCACAGAAGCAGATAATTTAATTTTGTACAATGCTGTTTTAAATTTAGGTGTTACTCGGATTATTACTTCAAAAATAGAACACCACGCAGTTTTACATACCTGTGAATTTTTGCAGGAAAGTAGAAATATTACTTTAGAGTATGTACATGTAGATGCATTTGGAAATATTGACGAACTCCATTTAGAAGAACTTTTAAAAGCATCTAAAAAAAAGACATTGGTAAGTCTTATGATGATTAACAACGAAATTGGGAATTTGCTTTCTATAGATGCTATCGCCAATTTGTGTAAGTTAAACAACGCCTTGTTTCATTCAGATACGGTGCAAGCAATTGGTCATTATAAGATAGATTTGCAAGTTACATTGGTAGATTTTGTAGTGGCAAGTGCGCATAAATTTCACGGTCCAAAAGGGGTGGGTTTCGCTTTTTTTAGAAAAGGATTTGGAATTCTTCCAATGCTACACGGTGGCGATCAGGAAAAAGGAGCAAGGTCGAGTACAGAAAATGTTCACGCTATTTTAGGAATGGAAAAGGCATTAGAAATAGCACATAATGCGCTTGAAGAAGATAAGAGTTATGTAAAAAACCTAAAGACTTATTTTATTAATGAATTAAAAGAAATATCAAAGGACATTCAATTTAATGGTCTTTCAGAAGATTTAGAGAAGAGCAGTTACACTATTTTAAATGTTCGTTTTCCTGTAAAAAATGACATGCTACTCTTTAGTTTAGATTTGGCAGGAATCGCTGTTTCTGGAGGAAGTGCTTGTCAATCTGGAAGTAATAAAGGGTCACATGTATTGGCCGAAATGTTGTTTGACGGTGAAGATGATAAAACGTCTGTTCGTTTTTCATTTTCTAAATTTACTAAAAAAGAAGAGATCGATTTTACGATTTCGAAATTACAGGAAATGCTTTAAAAGAATTCCTTAGTATTATTTGTTTAGGTACTAAGATAGCTGAGGTTCTAAAGTAAATATCAATATAATTCTGCTGTTTTAAATTAACAAAAAAGCCAAAACTTTTAAGTTTTGGCTTTTTTGTTAAAAGAAAATTATTTCTTTTTTTGTTGCTCTTGTGCCTGTTTCATGGCACTGTCTATTTTTTGTCTAAATGCCCCTTTTTTCTTTTCGGGTTTCTTTTTATTTTCCTCTATTTGCGCATGAATTTTATCCTCATCAATAACATAGTTTTTAATTACTAACATAATCACTATGGTTAACAAGTTGGAAACAAAATAATACAAACTTAAACTACTTGCATAATTGTTAAAAAAGAACAACATCATAATAGGAGAAAAGTAGATCATGTACTTCATCATCTTGCCCATGTCTGGCATTCCTTCTTGCGCAGGTGCTTGCATGTTTGCTTGCTGACTCTGATTCATTTTCATGTAAAAGAAAATAGCTACCGACGCTAATATTGGAAATAAACTTACATGGTCTCCATAAAAAGGAATTGTAAAAGGTAATTGAAATATGGTATCATAAGATGATAAATCTGGAGCCCATAAAAAACCTTCTTGCCTTAAAGATATATTTGTTGGGAAAAACTTGAACAAGGCAAAGAATACTGGCATTTGTAACAATGCGGGTATACAACCAGACATCATACTAACTCCAGCTTTTCGTTGAACTGCCATCGTTTCTTGCTGACGTTTCATTGCATTGTCTTTTCCAGGAAACTTCTCATTTAAAGCAGTTAACTCAGGTCTAATTACCTTCATTTTGGCACTAGATAGATAAGATTTATATACCAAAGGAGACATGATTAAACGCACTACAATCGTCATTAAAATAATTATTAATCCATAGTTTGATAACAAACCTTGTAAAAAATTAAAAACAGGATAAAATGCGGTTCTATTTAAGAAACCAAAAATCCCCCAACCTAAATCGGCTGTTTGATCTAAGTCGGTATCCTCATAGGTATTTAATAAATTATAATCACTGGGACCGTAAAACCATTTCATGTTATAATTTAATTCTCCATTAGATAATTCTAAAGGCGTTTTTAGTTCATAACGCTTCGTAAAAACAGTATCTATTTCTTCATTTAAAACTAAATCGGTAGAAGTTACAGTAGCGTTATTAAAAGATTTCTCTGTAAGCAAACTTGAAGAGAAAAAATGCTGCTTGTAAGAAACCCAATCTACATCATTGATAACATCTGAGTTGCCAGCGTTTACATAGTCAACATCCTCTTCTGATTTAAAATAATAGTAAGAATACATCGTGTTTTCTGTCTTCAAACTTTTCTCATGTCTAAAACCATTTAAAGACCAATCTAAACTAATAGGATTAGCAGCATTTATAACATTGCTTAAACCTTGTGAACGAACAGAGAAATCAACCATATACTCTTCTGGCATCATCTCATATCGGTACTCTAAAAATTGAGTTTCAGATACTTTTAACTTCATAGAAACAACTTGGTTGTCTCCGTTTGTAGTAACCGTTGGTTCAAAGAATAAATCTTTTGTATTTAAGATTCTGTTATCTGTAGTACCAAAATTAATGTTAAAAGAGGCGTTGTTGTCTTTTATCATATATAATGGCAGCGAATCGTAGGTCTTATAGTTTTTAATTAAAGCTTCTTTAATTTGACCACCTTTATTGTTTATTGTTAATTTTACAAGGTCATTTTCTAAAACAGAAACACCGTCAGAAGCACTCATTGCACTTTGGGCAAAGGCGCCTAATTGGTTTTTAAGATTTAGTTGTTGTATAGAATCAGTTTCAAAAGCAGGTGCACTAACAACGGCAGTATTTGAAGTGCTATTAGTTTTGGGTGCTGTTATTATTTCTGATTTAGTTTTGTCGTTAGTGGTATCTATTTCTGGTTCTTGTGTGCTCATCCACCAAAAAATGATACCTCCTAATAAAATCATTCCTATAAAAGAATTGACGTCGAATTTTTTCTCTTCCATGTGTTATTTTAAAATGTCAGTTTGTCATTTTTCTACTTATTGTTTAAAGTAAAAAGCGACAAATATAACGAAATTGTAATGTTTTAACCGATTTCGCTATGATTATTGTTGGTACACTACCTATTTCAAATAGCATACCTAATTTATAGAATGTCAATTTGAGCATAATTGAAACGTATTTTTATGATTGTATCATAAGCTCGAACTAGACACTTTCTATTTTATTTTTTTGATTGTTTTAAAGCAGCTTTAATAAAGTCTACAAATAAAGGGTGTGGTTTTAGCACTGTGCTCTTATATTCAGGATGGTATTGTACGCCAACAAACCAAGGATGCGAAGTAATTTCTACAACTTCTACCAAATTGGTTTTTGGATTGATTCCTGTTGCTTTCATACCTGCAGCTTCAATTTGAGCTAAATAATCAGTATTAAATTCAAAACGGTGCCTGTGACGTTCGCTAATGAATTCAGATTTATATGCGTTAAAGATTTTTGAACCTTTTTTCAGTTCACAATCCCAAGCACCTAGACGCATGGTTCCACCTTTTTCTGTTATATCTTTCTGACTTTCCATTAAGTTGATAACCGGATGCTTTGTGCTTTTGTTCATTTCTGTAGAACTTGCATTTTCTAAACCTAAGACATTCCTAGAATATTCAATAACGGCCATTTGCATTCCTAAACAAATTCCGAAGAAAGGAATGTTGTTTTCTCTAGCATATTTTACCGCTCTAATTTTTCCTTCAATACCTCGATCTCCAAAACCAGGGGCCACTAAAATACCGTTTACACCCTCTAATTTTTTTGCAGCATTTTTGGGTGTTAAACTTTCTGAATGCACCCAACGCACGTTTACCTTGGTTTCATTGGAAGAACCTGCATGAATAAATGCTTCTGTAATCGATTTGTAAGAATCGTGTAATTCTATATATTTACCAATTAAGGCAATTTCTACTTCAGATTTTGGATTTTTATGTTTTCTTAAAAATTCATTCCAAACTTTTAATGCGGGTTCTCCTTTAGAAGATAAGTTCAATTTATTTAAAACAACCGTGTCCAAACCTTGTGCTAACATAAGATTTGGCACATCATAAATGGTTTCAGCATCTATAGACTGTATGACGTCTTTTTGTTTCACATTGCAGAACAAAGCTAACTTGCGTTTGATGTCGTCAGAAATTTCGTGCTCTGTTCTACACACTAAAATATCTGGACTCACACCACTTTGCATTAACATTTTTACTGAATGTTGTGTTGGTTTTGTCTTTAATTCTCCCGCAGCAGCTAAATAAGGTACTAGTGTTAAATGAATAACGATGGCATTTTCCGAACCTTTTTCCCATAATAATTGACGCACAGACTCTACATAAGGTAAAGATTCAATATCCCCAACGGTTCCACCAATTTCTGTGATTACAATATCATAATCGCCAGTTTCACCTAAAAGCTGAATTCTACGTTTTATTTCATCTGTAATATGAGGAATTACTTGTACCGTTTTTCCTAAAAATTCTCCTTTGCGTTCCTTATTTATTACAGATTGATAAATTCTACCTGTAGTTACATTATTAGCTTGAGAAGTTGGGATATTTAAATAACGCTCATAATGTCCAAGATCTAAATCGGTTTCTGCACCATCATCAGTTACATAACATTCGCCGTGTTCATAAGGGTTTAAGGTTCCTGGATCTATGTTGATATAGGGGTCTAATTTCTGAATGGTTACAGAAAAGCCTCTTTCTTGCAATAGTTTTGCTAAGGATGCTGCAATAATTCCTTTTCCAAGGGATGAAGTTACGCCTCCTGTGACAAAAACATATTTAGTGTTACTCATGGTGTTCTTAGGTTTGCCCAAAAGTACTAACTCTAGCAATTCTGTCAAATAAAAAAGGGGAAAACATTTTATTTATTTTAGTACTATTTAATGTAGATTGAATCATTGTTACATAAAAAAAAACTGTGCTATGAGAAAAACTATGTACTTACCGTAGCATTTATTACTTCTTGCAATGAGTCCTATTTGAATTGGTATTCCATTTCAGAGAGTATAGAGAACAATCAAAATTTTTCAATAAAATAAGGCGTTCTTAATTTTAGCTCAAAAGACGCTTTCTTGAATTTATATGAAGCTATTAAATAACAAGGAGCGGACTCTTTTTAAACAAAACAATAAAAACAGCGCACATAAGAAATTCTATCCACTAGGGCTTTCTTGCGAGTGTTTTAGGAATTCTTAATCTGAACTTTTCTGATAAATTAGATGAAACATTTAATAATTGTAGCAACATTTAATAAATAAGTAGGTACTTCAATTCATCTCCAACGAAATGGTTTCAGAATAATGTCTAAGGATTTTAAACAAGAGTAATGAAGTCTATTTATCTAATTAATTTACAATTGTGAGAGTTTGATGAATAATGAAACCAAGCGATCTGATGCAATCGCTTTAAAAACAGAGATAGGCTTGTACACTAAAAGAATACAAGGTGTTGGTTTTTTTATGGCAGTAGAAATAATTACAGAGCCAATATGATCTTATAATATTAAAAAAAGAGCTTCAAAACAATTAGATGTTATCAATAATAGCCAAAATCTCTAGACTATAAAAACTGATTTTAGGTTATGTGTTTTGAGATTTAAAATTAGAATAATAAAAGAGCAAAGAACAGCATTGCTTTTATTCCGAAAGAGGGCATTCTAAGAAATATTAGTACATATTTTAATTACGAATTGGTTGTGGCTATTTTACCGAAAGTGATTCAGACGGAACAGTTATTGATGTTCACAAAAGAATAGGATATAACTTTTAATAAATGAAATTTAAACTGTTTTATTTCATTTTCTTTACACCTTGTTCTTTTTATGCCAAGATGGGGTACCCTATAAACTTGCTAATCATACATATACTGGTCAAAGGTTTTATGTGAAATTAGATCATAAGGATAAGAACTACTTTTTAAATCCTGCGCAATCTGGAAACTCTGATTTAGATGTTGGTCTTAATTTACGGCATGTAGAACAGTGTTGAGATAGGATTTAGGAGATAATGTTATTCTAAAAAAGTACTTGAAAGACGCTAACAATAACTAGTTAATTCCTTTTTTAATTGAATATAATATTTCTAAGAAAGGTTTATAATTTTTGAAGAAATACACCCATATAGATTCTATTATTCTTGTTAAAATTTTGAATTTAAGGGCTGTCGTAACTAAACTATTGAGCAATGTGCATAAGAAGCCTGGGTATAGCGCTGCGTTAAGTGCGGTCTCGTTTATAAAGAGTATCGATGTGAAAAATGGAGAAATATTTTTAGAGATGAATTGCAAAGGCTTGGTTTCTAAAACAGAAGAAAGAGACCTTATTACAAATGATGTTTAGCGGAAACTATAGGTACATACAGTTTCTAATTCCATCGCTTAAAAGACGATAAAAAAGTGATTGAAAAAGACAAAATAAAAATATTTCTATTTTTTTTCAAATAGTGTTTGTCAAAAATAAAAATAGTTTTATATTTGCCCACGCTTAAAAAGAGGTAAAATTCTTAAAGCAATATAAAGTAATTGAAAAGACATTTTTAAAAAAACATATAATGCCAAAAAGAACTTACCAGCCATCAAAGAGAAAGAGAAAAAACAAACACGGTTTTAGAGAGAGAATGGCCTCCGCTAATGGAAGAAAAGTTTTAGCAAGAAGAAGAGCTAAAGGAAGAAAAAAAGTATCGGTGTCTTCAGAATTTAGACCAAAAAGATAATATAATGATTAACAATTGTTAATAATTAAGGTGTTACTATTTTTAGTAACACCTTTTTTTATACCCAAGGGATAATTATTTTTACAAACTCACAAACAATATATTTACCATGCCAAAAAGAAAAGACCTCAATTCTGTTTTAATCATCGGATCTGGTCCAATTGTTATTGGACAAGCATGTGAATTTGATTATTCGGGCTCGCAATCTTTAAGATCTTTAAGAGAAGATGGAATAGAAACAATTCTAATCAACTCTAATCCTGCAACAATTATGACAGATCCTTCAATGGCTGATCATATTTACTTGTTGCCCTTGACTACAAAATCGATCATTCAAATTCTAAAAGAACATCCACAAATTGATGCAGTTTTACCAACAATGGGTGGTCAAACGGCATTAAACCTTTGTATTGAAGCAGATACCAAAGGAGTTTGGGAAGATTTTGATGTAAAATTAATTGGTGTAGATATAGACGCTATTAACGTTACAGAAGATAGAGAACAGTTTAGAGAATTAATGTTGAAAATTGGTGTGCCAATGGCACCTCAAGCAACAGCAACTTCCTTCTTAAAAGGAAAAGAAATTGCACAAGAATTTGGTTTTCCTTTGGTAATTAGGTCTTCTTATACTTTAGGTGGGGCAGGAGCTTCTATTGTATACAAACCAGAAGATTTTGATAACTTATTAAGCTATGGTTTAGAAGCATCTCCAATTCATGAGGTGATGATTGACAAAGCAATGATGGGCTGGAAAGAATATGAATTAGAATTATTGCGTGACAAAAATGACAATGTTGTAATTATTTGTTCTATAGAAAATATGGATCCTATGGGAATTCATACAGGAGACTCTATTACCGTTGCGCCAGCAATGACACTTTCTGATAAGACATTTCAGAAAATGCGAGATATGGCTATTCATATGATGCGCTCTATTGGAGATTTTGAAGGGGGATGTAACGTGCAATTTGCAGTTTCACCAGACGAAAAAGAAGATATTATTGCCATTGAAATTAATCCAAGAGTTTCTAGATCGTCTGCATTGGCATCAAAAGCAACCGGATATCCAATTGCAAAAGTAGCTACTAAATTAGCTATTGGATATTCTTTAGATGAATTAGAAAACGGAATTACAAAATCTACTTCTGCTTTATTTGAACCTACCTTAGATTATGTAATTGTAAAAATTCCTCGTTGGAATTTTGATAAATTCGAAGGTTCAGATAGAACTTTAGGATTGCAAATGAAATCTGTTGGTGAGGTAATGGGAATTGGGCGTTGTTTCCAAGAGGCATTGCACAAAGCAACACAATCCTTAGAGATTAAAAGAAATGGTTTAGGAGCGGATGGAAAAGGTTACAAAGATTACAGTCAGATTATAGAAAAGTTAACCAATGCAAGTTGGGACCGTGTTTTTGCTATCTATGATGCAATTGCCATCGGAATTCCACTCAGTAAAATTTATGAGATCACAAAAATTGACATGTGGTATTTAAAGCAATATGAAGAATTGTTTCAATTAGAGAAAGAAATTTCTAAATATAAAATTGAAACAATTAAAAGAGACTTATTGCTTGAGGCAAAACAAAAAGGATACGGAGACAGACAAATAGCACATATGTTAGGTTGTCTGGAAAGTGAAGTATATACAAAGAGAGAAGAATTAAAAGTACAACGTGTTTTTAAATTAGTAGATACCTGTGCCGCAGAATTTAAAGCGAAGACACCTTATTATTATTCTACTTTCGAAAATGAAATTGAAACAGCAGACGGAGAAATTATCATTGCAAATGAAAGTGTTGTATCTGATAAGAAGAAGATTGTAGTTTTAGGTTCTGGACCAAACAGAATCGGACAAGGAATTGAGTTTGATTACTGTTGTGTGCATGGGGTTTTAGCTGCCGCCGAATGCGGGTATGAAACGATTATGATTAACTGTAATCCTGAAACAGTTTCTACAGATTTTGATACCGCAGATAAATTATATTTTGAACCTGTTTTTTGGGAACACATTTATGACATTATTCGTCATGAAAAACCAGAAGGTGTTATTGTGCAATTAGGTGGGCAAACAGCTCTAAAGTTAGCAGAAAAGTTAACTAAATACGGTATTAAAATAATAGGAACTTCTTTTGAAGCGCTAGATTTAGCTGAAGATAGAGGAAGCTTTTCTACACTTTTAAAAAATAATAACATTCCATATCCAGATTTTGGAATTGCAGAAACTGCAGATGAAGCTTTGGTTTTAGCAGATGAATTAGATTTTCCAATTTTAGTAAGACCTTCTTATGTTTTAGGAGGACAAGGAATGAAAATAGTCATCAACAAGGAAGAATTGGTAGAACATGTTGTTGATTTATTAGGAAGGATGCCTGGAAATAAATTGTTGTTAGATCACTATTTAGATGGCGCAATAGAAGCAGAAGCAGATGCCATTTGTGATGCAGATGGTAATGTGTACATTATTGGAATTATGGAGCATATTGAACCTTGTGGAATTCATTCAGGAGATTCTAATGCGATGCTACCTGTATTTAATTTAGGAGATTTGGTAATGCAACAAATTAAAGACCATACCCATACGATTGCTAGAGAATTAAAAACCGTTGGATTGATAAACGTTCAGTTTGCAGTTAAAGATGAACTTGTTTATATTATTGAAGCAAACCCAAGAGCTTCTAGAACCGTTCCTTTTATAGCAAAAGCCTATAAAGAGCCCTATGTAAACTATGCGACCAAAGTAATGTTAGGCCATAACAAAGTAACAGACTTTAATTTTAATCCACAGTTAGATGGATATGCAATTAAGCAACCTGTATTTTCTTTTAATAAATTTCCGAATGTAGATAAGAAACTAGGACCAGAAATGAAATCTACTGGAGAAAGTATTTTATTTATCGATAGCTTAAAAGATGATCAATTTTATGACTTATATGCACGCAGAAAAATGTATTTGAGTAAGTAATAGGATCTTCTAATTTTTTATAAAAAACATCCAATTCTAAATCTAGAATTGGATGTTTTTTTTTAGATTGGTATTTGTGTTTTTTTTGTTTATTAAATTTAACTAAACTTTAAACAAAATTAACATAGGTATGTGTGTATATCCTATACCTTTGAAATCAATTAATAAACTTAAATCATATGATGAAAACTAGAAATCTAATTATGGCTGTTGCAACAATCGGACTTTTTGCAATGACGTCTTGTAAATCTTCAAAGACAGAAGAGGCAAAAGAGAAGACTGCAGTAGCTACTGAAATTGCAGAAGTAGTGAAAACACCAAATATCGTAGGCGTAGCCGCTGGAAATGAAAATTTTTCTACATTGGTAGCAGCAGTAAAAGCTGCAAGTCTGGTAGAGACACTGAGTAGTGAAGGTCCATTTACAGTTTTTGCACCAACAAATGATGCATTTGCAAAATTACCAGAAGGTACTGTAGCTAGTTTATTAGAACCAGCAAATATAGGAACCTTAACAAGTATTTTAACCTACCATGTGGTTGCTGGTAAATTTGATGCAGCAGCAGTTGTTGCAGCAATTAAAGCAAACGATGGTGCATTTGAAGTTACTACTGTTCAAGGTGGTAAATTAGTCGCTTCTTTAGATGGAGCAAATGTAGTGTTGAAAGATTCAAAAGGAAATATGTCTACAGTAGTAATTGCAGACGTTGCAGCTTCTAATGGAATTATACATGCTATCGATAGCGTAGTAATGCCAAACTAAGAAGTGTTAAAATTTAATAACTTAAAAAGCCTTCAATTTTTTGAAGGCTTTTTTTTGTTTTTTTAAAAAAAAGGAACATCTTTGCTGTTCAGATATCTTACGATGCTTATTTTTAAAAAGAGAATTATTCAGCAATTAATTCGCTCAGTATTTCCTTAAAAGTAGCAACTGGTTGTGCACCTGTTACTGCACTTTTTTTGTTGAAAACAATTGTTGGTACAGAATGAACTCCTAAACTTTTCCAATACTCTTGTTTTGTACGTATTTCGTTTCGGGCTGTTTCATTTTCTAATTTGGAAATTCCTTCTTCCGCATTTAAACCAACATCTAACAACGCTTGTTTTAAAACATCTCTGTTAGATACATCTTTACGTTCACTAAAAAAGGCAGTTGTGAAACGCATTGTTAATTCGGTTTGTTTATCAAAAGTGCCAGCATATTCTAATAAAATATGAGCATCAAAAGTATTTACCATACGCATCTCGTCAAAGTAGTCAAATTTAAAATCAAGTTTGGCTCCAACTTCAGTCATGTTTCTTTTTGATGCTGCTTGTTGTTCTAAAGTAGCACCATATTTTTCTGAAATATGTGCTGTTACATTCTGACCTTCTTTTGGCATGGTGGGGTTTAATTCAAAAGGCTGCCATGCTATAGCTACTTGATTTTCAATTCCAAGGGCTATAATGGCTTTTTCTAAATATTTGTATCCAATAATGCACCAAGGGCAAACAACGTCTGAAACGATGTCTATTTTTATTTTTTCTTTCATATATTCGATACATATAAACCTACCAAAAGTAAATGACAAGGTTTATTATTTTAAAAAAGAGGGCGTACTTTTCCTTATTTTTTCCAAGTAAAAGCTTGAAAAGGAGCATCTACTGGTGTATTTGCAATATGATTTGTATAATTGCTAATTACTTTCTGAGAAATACCTAAAATAATTTCTAAAATTTGTCTTTCTTCATAGCCAGCATTATAAAATGCAGTTAAATGCTCTTGTGAGACTTGACCACGATTGCGCACAATAGCCAAGGTCATGGTGCGTAATGCTTCTAATTTTGTGTTTTCAAGTACGGTTTCGTTTCGTAAAGCTTCTGTGATAGCATCATCTACTTTCATCATCTTTGCAATCCCCGTATGTGCAGGTACACAATAATGACAGGCATGTTCTACGTTTATAGCTTGCCACACAACAGTCAATTCCTCCTCGTTAAATGAAGACTCTGTAAATAATTGATGCAAGGTTTGATAAGCTTCTAATGTTTTTGGAGCTCCTGCTAATACTCCGTGTAATCCAGGAATCATACCAAATGCTTTTTGAGAATTTTCTAATAATGTTTTGCTATCTTCAGGAGCAGTTTCTATATTGTGAACTTTTAAATTGGTCATAACTTTTGTTTTAAATTGAATTTTCATAGGAACTAAACAATCGTTTAGTTTTTGTGTAAAAAAATGTTTATACCGCACTGAATGTCATTTCAATGTAGTCTTCTATTTCTTTTGTGCTGTTAATTCTGGCTGCAGCTGCTAGGCCATGTTTTGCAAGGAATAGAAAATTTGCTTGTTTTATGATAGTAGCTTCATTTTTAGAAAGATCTATTTTTAACTTTTCAATAATTAATATTTTAAGTTGTTCCATAAAAGAATGCATCTGTTCTTTTATTAATTGGTCTTCACTTTCAGAAAACTCATGATAGGTATTTGTTATAAAACATCCCTTTCGACGCTCCTCTTTATGGTTTAAATGTACAGAGTCATAGAAGAATTGTTTGATATCAGCAACACCATTTGATGCATTTTTGAACTTTACTAAAGTGCTGTTTACTTGTGTTTTATAACGTTTTAGGCTCTCCATAAACAGCCCGTGCTTATTTCCAAAACAAGCATATATAGAAAACTTGTTTATGCCCATTTCTTTTTCAAGCATTTGCATGGATGTTGCTTCATAGCCATTGCGCCAAAATAGCTGCATTGCTTTTTCAACCACTTCGTTTTCGTTATATTCTTTTTTTCTTGCCATTAATATTTTAATAGAATGCAAAACTAAACAATCGTTTAGTAATAGAGAAGCAAAAATCCCTTTATTAAATAAAAGGATGCCTGTCTTTTTGTTAAGGTTGGGTAAATCAGTGCACTATTTTGCGAGCGATAGGTGTTAATTAAAAAACTCTTTGGATTTTTCCCAATACAAATTCATTTCAGTAAAAGACATTTCAGAAATATTTTTACCTTCTTTTTTAGCCGCTTTTTCTAGGTATTGAAACCTATTTATGAATTTCTTATTCGTTCTTTCTAAGGCGTTTTCAGGATTTATATTAATAAAACGAGCGTAATTTATCATGGAGAATAAGACGTCTCCAAATTCTTTTTCGGTGTTTTCTTTATTTCCAGCTTTGATTTCTTCATTGAGTTCTGCAAGTTCTTCTTGCACTTTTTCCCAAACTTGTGACGGTTTTTCCCAATCAAAGCCAACACCTGCAACTTTTTCTTGAATCCTACTTGCTTTTACCACTGCAGGCAAAGTTTTTGGAACCCCTTCTAAAACAGATTCCTTGCCCTCTCTTAGTTTTAATTGTTCCCAGTTACGTTTTACATCATCTACACTTTCAACTTCTACATCTCCATAAATATGTGGATGTCTGCTTATTAATTTATCACAAATGGAGTTTGCAACATCGCCAATATCAAAAGCTTTTTGCTCGCTTCCAATTTTTGCGTAAAAAACGATGTGTAAAAGTACATCGCCTAATTCTTTTTTTATTTCAGGCAAATCGTTTTCTAAAATAGCATCCGCAAGCTCATAGGTTTCCTCAATAGTTAAATGACGTAGGCTTTCTAAGGTTTGTTTTTTATCCCAAGGGCATTTTTCACGAAGTTCATCCATGATATCTAACAAACGATTAAAAGCAGCTAATTGTTCTTTTCTAGAATTCATTCTGAGTCATAAAGTTTATAAAGTAATAAAAAACAAATTCCTAATTCTGGTTTTAAAGTGGCTACTGGTATTACCTACAATAGTTATAAACCTAATGTTTTAAGCTTTTTTAGTGTTTTCTTCTGGACTAGCTTCAATCTTAGAAAAATCCATTCCAAACTTTACCAATAAATTAAACCATTGAATTACTTTTTTTATGTTCGAAGTATACACTCTTTCAGCATCATAATCTGGTAAAACTTCCACAAAAAATGCTTCTAATTTTTTACTACTTTCTTTATGAGAAATTGCCTCTTTACCTTCGGTTTTTTGAAACATCGCTTTAAAGACTTTTAATAGCGGAATATCTTCTTCGTAGGTATAAATAGCAATATTTTCTAATAAACTTACGTTTTGAGTAGCGCTAATTGCAATTTTCTTATCGTTTGTTAAAGAAGAAACAATGATGGCACTTTTAGATTGGGAGATTACTTGAAATAATCCAGGTTTTGCTGTAACAGCTATGATTTTATTAAATTCCATTTTATGTTTTTTTGTATCTTTTAAGACTATTTACCTTTTTTTAAATTTGGGAAACGCATTCTGTAATCTGCTGTAATTTTTCCTTTAGAAATATTTTCTAACTTCTTTTTTATAATTCTTTTTTTAAGTGTTGAAAGCTTGTCTGTAAACAAGATACCTTCAATATGATCGTATTCGTGTTGAAATACTCTAGCTGCTAAACCCTCTAAAGTTTCTGTATGCTTCATAAAGTCTTCGTCTTGGTATTCAATAGTGATTTTTGGTTGACGAAAAACGTCTTCTCGAACATCAGGAATGCTTAAACAGCCTTCATTAAAAGCCCATGTCTCGCCCTCTTCTTCTAGTATTTGGGCATTTATAAAAACTTTATTAAAGTTTTTTAAGACTGCTCTATCTTCTTCAGAAATAGCTTCATCTTCTGCAAAAGGAGAAGCATCAATTAAAAATAAACGAATTGCTTTTCCAATTTGTGGAGCAGCTAAACCAACGCCAGAAGCATTGTACATGGTCTCTTTCATGTTGGTAATCAGTTTCTCTAGATTCGGATAGCCCGCATCTATTGTCGTAGTAATTTTTCTTAAAATAGGATCTCCGTAGGCTATAATTGGTAAAATCATTTGTTTTTATTTGATAAGATTGGCAAAAGTACAATTTACAATTACGAATTACGAGTTTTTGATTTGTGAATTTTGGTGGAACTATAATTTTTAAGTGGTCTTTAGAACTCCAATAATTAAAGGTTTATATTATTTAATGTTGGCTATAGAGATAAGATTGCAAGATAATAGTAGCGCTAATCTCATCAACCATCGCTTTATTTCTTCGTTGTTTTTTTTTCATTCCGCTATCAATCATCGTCTGAAATGCCATTTTAGAAGTAAAACGTTCATCAATCCTTTTCAAAGGAATTTGAGGAAATATTTTTTTAATTTTTTTTATAAACGGTTCCATTAAGATTTCACTTTCACTATCAGAATTATCCATTTGTTTGGGCTGTCCTAGTATAAATAAATCTACTTTTTCTTTAGAAGTATATTCTTTTAGAAAAGACAATAAGTCGTTTGTGTTTAGCGTTGTTAATCCAGACGCAATTATTTGCAATTCATCTGTAACCGCAATGCCTGTTCTTTTTTTTCCAAAATCTATTGCTAAAACTCTAGCCATTTATAATTGTTTTTGCAAAAGTACGTTTTTTAAACAGATGAGAAATATTAGTTTAAATAATGTATTTTCGCATCCAGTTTTACGTTTAAATTTATATTTGCAAAAACGATACTATTAAAATGAAAGAAATTAGAGAAATTATAGAGTCAGCTTGGGATAATCGTGATTTATTAAAGGAACAAAATACGATAGATACCATTAGAAAAGTAGTTGATTTGCTAGACAAAGGAGCATTGAGAGTTGCAGAGCCAACGGTAGACGGTTGGCAAGTAAATGAATGGGTTAAGAAAGCAGTAGTGTTATACTTTCCTATTCAAAAAATGGAAACATTAGAAGCGGGTATTTTTGAATTTCACGATAAAATTCCGCTGAAAAGAAATTTTGCAGAAAGAGGAATTAGAGTGGTCCCAAATGCAGTTGCAAGACACGGAGCATACATAGCTCCAGGAACTATTTTAATGCCAAGTTATGTGAATATTGGGGCGTATGTAGATGAAGGAACAATGGTAGATACTTGGGCTACGGTTGGCTCTTGTGCACAAGTTGGTAAAAATGTACACCTTTCAGGTGGCGTTGGTATTGGAGGGGTTTTAGAGCCTTTACAAGCAGCACCTGTAATCATAGAAGATGGTGCGTTTATAGGTTCTAGATGTATTGTCGTAGAAGGTGTTCGAGTAGAAAAAGAAGCAGTCTTAGGAGCGAATGTTGTGTTGACAATGAGTACTAAAATTATAGATGTGACTGGTGATGTACCAGTTGAAACTAAAGGACTTGTTCCTGCAAGATCGGTTGTAATTCCTGGAAGTTACACCAAGAAATTTGCAGCTGGTGAATACAATGTCCCTTGTGCTTTAATCATCGGGAAAAGAAAAGAGAGTACCAATAAGAAAACATCCTTAAACGACGCTTTACGTGAATATAATGTAGCCGTTTAAAGTTAAAAAAAATATGACAAAGATTACCGCAATTATTCCCACTTTAAATGAAGAGATTCATATAGCTGATGCAATAAAATGTGTAAGTTTTGCAGATGAAATAATTGTGATTGATTCTTTTAGTACAGATAAAACGTTAGAAATAGCAGAAAAATACAATGTAAAAATCATCAAGCGGGAGTTTGATGATTTTTCTTTGCAGAAAAATTTTGCGATTCAGCAAGCAAAACATCCTTGGATTTATATTTTAGATGCAGATGAAAGAGTCACTTCTGAAGTTAAAAAAGAAATTTTAGAAGCAGTTAAAAATCCAAAAGATTGCATTGGGTTTTACGTTCGGAGAACTTTTTATTTTGCAAACCAGAAACTCAATTATGGAGGGTGTCAAAGAGATAAAGTAATTCGGCTTTTTTTAAAGGAATACTGCAAATACGCAGGCGTTGTTCATGAGAAAATTGTAGCGAATGGAAAGTTGGGCTTTTTTAAAAATAAGATAGACCATTTTTCTTACAGAAATTATGATCATTATATTTCTAAATTAAATCATTATGGTGCTTTAAGAGGAAAACAATATTTTGAAGAAGGGAAAAAAGTTAGTGTATTCCATATTTTAATAAAACCTCTTGTCAGATTTGTAATTCATTATTTTATTAGGTTAGGATTTTTAGACGGATTTACAGGTTTATTTTTTGCTAAAATACAAGCATATAGTGTTTTTGTAAGGTATGTGAAGTTGTGGTTGTTAAATAAAGGAATTAAATAAGCTAGATGACTACTAAAGAAGATTTTATAATTGATGCCGTTATTACTTGGGTAGATGGCAATGATCCAAAACACAGGCAAAAGGTAGAACGCTATATTGAGGACAAAAATTCACTGAACAGTAAGTCTGTTAGAATGCGTTATGATCAAGTAAACGAAATTGAATTTACGGTAAAATCAATATTGAAATATGCAAAATTTGTTAGAAATATTTTTATTGTTACAGACAACCAAATTCCTAGCTTTTTAGAGGATATAGAGACTGCTCAGCAAAAATATCCAAATGTTTTTATTATTGACCATAAAACCATTTTTAAAGGGTTTCATCACTACTTACCAACTTTTAATTCATTATCTATAGAGTCTTTACTGTATAAAATACCAAATATTTCGGAACATTTCTTGTATTTTAATGATGATTTCTTTCTTGCAAATAAGTCTAAAAGCACAGATTTTTTCATGCAAGGAGCGCCAGTTTTGAGAGCTACTTGGAAGCGATACCACGAGAATATTTGGCATAAAAAATTAAAATCTTTTTTTAAAAAAATAACAAATAATAAAAAAGTCACCTATAGTCACAGTAAAGGATTTCAAAAAGCCGCAAAATTATTAAATTTTAAAAAATATATTTTTTTCGATCACAACCCAACTCCACTACGAAAGAGTGTAATAGAAAGTTATTTTGAGCGAAATCCTACAGTTTTAGAAGAAAATATTAAACATCGCTTCAGGCATCCCAATCAGTTTGTTTGTCATTCATTGTCAAATCATTTAGAAATAAAAAACGATACTTTTACGTTAAAAAAGGACAACCAATTAGTTTATTTTCAGAGTTATAAAAAGCCTCTTTTATGGATTGAATTGAAATTGGCAACAATTAAAAAAGATAAGAATAAGCTTTTTCTTTGCATGCAAAGTTTAGATCAATGTCCTGAGAAGAAATTAAAATATATAAAGGATTGGCTTCACAAAAAATACGATTAATTGAATAGTAAACGAATCAAAAAGCCTCTTAAATCCTTAAAATTTAGAGTTATTTTTTCTTGTTATTAAAGTATAAATATTTAGTCGTGTGGTAATACGCGGATAATAAACTGTCCATCTGTTGTGCTATGGTAGGGTTCTTATATTGAATATCTTCTACTGTTCTTGCCCGTAAACTATACAAACCTGTTTTCTTAGAAATATTTGTTTTTTCATAGTAAAAATCATCTTTTAACAGGCCAACCGCTTTTTCCCCTTTACTCTGAATATACACAAAGGCAGCTGTGTTTTTTGAACTGCTATCTAATAAATCTCTTCCCAACGTAAAATTTGTATAATTTATTTTTGCCAAGCTTGTTGCAGTTGGAAAAATATCTATAAGTTTTGCGTAGGTATCTACTATTTGAGGTTTTATATATTTAGGTGCATGAATAAAAAAGGGTACATGATGTACTTGTATTCCTAAAGCATCTTCGTTATTCTTTAAGAAATTCAGTTTTTTCATTCCACCTCGATGGTCTCCAAAGAAAACAAAAATAGAATTATCATAATAACCAGATTTTTTTGCCCTTTCAATAAAACGTGCAACATTAAAGTCTAAATAGCGAATTCCGTTTAATTGCCCTAAAGATCTAAAGCCACCCTTTAATAAAGTTTCCTCATCAATATCATCTTCTAAAATAGGTGTAAAACTTTCTTTTTTATCGGGCATTGTAAAAGGCATATGATTTGTAGCTGTTTGAATATACGCAACAAAAGGTTTTCCTTTTTTATGTAATTTTTTTAATTTCTTGTCAGATTCTTTAAATAAATCGTAATCGTCAATTCCCCAAACATCAGCTCTGTCTTCTTTTTCATAACTTCCTTCTTCGTAGACTTTTAAGTTTTTTATATTCGATTGAAACACACCTCTAATATTTGCCCAATTTGCCGAGCCCCCTAAAAAATATAGTTTTTCATATCCCTCAAACTGATCAAAAATTATCCGTTGATCAATGATCATCGGATTTCTTGACGCTGTCTTTACATCTTCAATATCTGGTAACCCCGTAATACTTGCAAAAACACTCCCTGCAGTTCCTGGTTTGTGTACATAAAACTTTGAAAAACTGGCACTTTCTTTAATAAGAGCATCCATTTTTGGAGTACTATTTAATGGGTTTCCATAAAAACTCATCGGCGCAGTTCCTACGGATTCTAGCATTACGAAGACCAAGTTGGGTTTTTTTTTGAAAGGATGCTTAAAAGTGACCTTTTTTTCAAAATTAATGGTGTCTTGTGGTAAATCTAAATGTTTCGCAATTACTGGGTAGTAGGCTTTAAATTTATCAATATGTACACCTTCACTTCTAAAGGCAAAACTATCATAGAAATATAAAATAGGATTCAAAGTAAACTGGTTGAGCGCGTTATTTTTAGAGAAAAAGGCTTCACTCCAACGCAAAGGATAATGCGTAATGCTGTTAAAAACGCCAAAAGAGAGCATTAGAAATGTGGACATAAAGAATATTGCCTTTATGCTGTTCGTTATTTTTTGATGTGCCTTGGTATGTGCTTTAAATACATATGCAGCGAACTTATAGCTTATAAAACAAAGAATTACCAATCCAAAAATTCCTTTATATACAGGGTAGCTTTCCATCAAAACCTGAAAAGATATTTTGAAGTTGCTTAAAAACCTAAGTGAAGACGCGTCTAAACGAATGGCTAAATATTCGTAATATCCGAAATCAAATAAGTAAAACAGCGTTAAAATGAAGTAAGCCAAAGTAAGGTAAATAGTGGCTATTTTTTTATAAATTATATTTTTAAAGAATTTGTAATTTGTAATTAAAACAAGAATTGCTAAAGGGAAAAAAGTAAGAATTGCTAATTTTAAATCAAAACGAAGGCCTAGTAAAATTGCTTTTTGTATTTCTGGACTAGAAACGTTGTCCAACGGTGCAAAAAAGAAGTAAAAGATTCCTCTAAAAAAAGCAATAAAAATGAATAGGAAAAAAACATTTGTAAAAATGTATTTTATATAATTAGGTATTTTTTTAAACATGTGTTAAATCTAGTTGCACAAAGGTACTATTTTAGGTTTACTTTGAATAAACAATGTTGAAAACAAACAGAACAGAAGTCTTAATGCACCAAATTTATTTAAATAAACCAACGTGGCAATTTTGGATTGTGTTTAATTATAGCCTAAATTTACGGCAAAATATAATGAATATAAACATCGAGACTATTTATAAAATAGAGGGTATTATATTTAAGTTTTAAGAATACGAATTCATGCAAAGTCAATTTTATAGAGAAGCCATTTCATCAGAAATATTCAAAATTATTTCTCAAGCATCAGAGCAGTTACAGTTAGAAAGTTATGTGATTGGCGGATTTGTGCGCGATTTTTTCTTAAAAAGAAATACCGCAAAAGACATAGATATTGTTGCTATTGGAAGTGGAATAGCGCTTGCAGAAAAAGTAGCTAGCTTATTACCAAACAAACCAAAAGTGCAAGTTTTTAAAACTTATGGAACCGCAATGTTGCGGTATAAGGATATCGAAATAGAGTTTGTTGGGGCAAGAAAAGAATCATACGCAGAAGAAAGTAGAAACCCGGAAGTCTCTAAAGGAAACTTACAAGATGATCAAAACAGACGTGATTTTACTATAAATGCATTGGCGTTAAGTTTAAATGAAGCTAATTTTGGTGCATTGTTAGATCCGTTTAACGGAATGGAAGATTTAGAAAATGGAATTCTCAGAACCCCCTTAGACCCTGATATAACCTATTCGGATGACCCTTTAAGAATGTTACGAGCAATACGCTTTGCAACCCAATTAAACTTTAAAATTGAAGGGTATTCTCTCGCTGCAATTGCTAAAAACTCAGAACGTTTAGAAATTATTACAAAAGAGCGTGTTGTAACAGAACTAAATAAAATAATGTCTGCCGTGAAACCATCTATTGGATTTTTATTGTTAGAGGAAACAAAATTATTAAGGCAAATTATACCAGAATTAATTGATTTAAAAGGAGTAGAAGAGGTTGAAGGTCAGAAGCATAAAGATAATTTTTATCATACCTTAGAGGTGGTTGACAATATTTCTAAGAATACAGAAGATGTTTGGTTACGCTGGGCGGCTTTATTGCATGATATCGGTAAAGCGCCTACTAAAAAGTTTAGTAAAAAAGTAGGTTGGACTTTCCATTCTCATGAATTCGTTGGCTCTAAAATGGTGTATAAACTATTTAAAAAGTTAAAAATGCCTATGAATAACAAAATGAAATTTGTTCAGAAAATGGTGCTTTTAAGCTCTAGACCCATCGTTTTAGCAACGGATGTTACAGATGCCGCTGTAAGACGTTTGGTTTTTGATGCAGGTGATGATATTAATTCTTTAATGACCCTTTGTGAAGCCGATATTACAACAAAGAATCCTAAGAAATTTAAAAGATATCATCAAAACTTTGATCAGGTGCGTTCTAAAATAAAGGAAGTAGAAGAAAGAGATCGCGTACGTAATTTTCAACCGCCAATCTCTGGTGAAGAGATTATAGCAGCTTTTAACTTAAAACCTTGCAGAGAAATAGGGCAAATAAAAGAAGCAATAAAAGAGGCTATTTTAGACGGTAAAATACCGAATGAACATAAAGAATGTTATCATTTTATGATTGAAAAAGGCCAAGGTTTAGGATTAACTTTAGCTTAAAGATTGCATGGTAACTAATTTATAATACTCTCCTTTTAGGGCTAATAGTTCTTCATGTTTCCCTTGTTCTACAATGCTCCCTTTTTTCATGACAACAATTTTATCTGCTTTTTGAATGGTAGATAAACGGTGTGCAATGACCAAAGAGGTTCTGTTTTGCATCATTTTTTCTAATGCAGTTTGCACCAATTGTTCAGATTCTGTATCTAAAGCAGAAGTTGCTTCATCTAAAATCATAATTGGCGGATTCTTTAAAACCGCTCGTGCAATAGATAAACGTTGTTTTTGTCCACCAGAAAGTGTATTTCCACTATCACCAATATTTGTTGCATATTTTTCAGGTAAATTCTGAATAAATTCATCTGCATTGGCAATTTGAGCAGCTTCTAAAATTGCTTTTTCTGTGGCAGTTTGTGTTCCTAATTTAATATTATTAGCAACGGTATCATTAAATAAGATGGAATCTTGAGAAACAATGCCCATTAAATTTCGTAAGGATTTTTTTGTAACGTCTTTAATGTTCTGGTCATCAATAAGTACATCTCCTTTGTTAACGTCATAAAAACGAGTAATAAGGTTGGCTAAAGTTGATTTTCCACTTCCCGACTGTCCAACCAAAGCAACCGTTTCTCCTTTACGGATAGTTAAGGAAAAATCTTTTAAAACATAATTGGTTTTATATTTAAATGAAATATTTTTGAATTCAATTTTATGTATAAAGTCTTCTTTTATAATTGCATTTGGTTTGTCTTTAATACTGTTTTTTGTATTTAAAACTTCCATAATTCTTTCAGCAGAAGCTTCTCCTTTTTGAATATTATAATAGGCAGTTGTAATTGCTTTTATTGGATTTAAAACGGTGTAAAACAAGACAATATATCCAAAAAATTCTTCTGCTTTTAAGGGGCTATTATTTTCTAATACTAATTTTCCTCCATAATACAAAATAGCAATAATCGTAGCAGAACCTAAAAACTCACTCATAGGAGAAGCCAATGTTTTACGATGTAAAACACTTGTCATTAAGTTCCTGAATTTGGTAGTAGAAGCATTGAATTTTTGTTCAATTACTTGCTCTGCATTAAAACCTTTGATAATTCTTAATCCTGTTAATGTTTCTTCTATAAATGATAAAAAATGTCCAGTCTCTTTTTGCGCCTTCGCTGAATTTGCTTTCAATTTTTTACTTATTGATGAAATAATAAAACCAGAAATTGGTAATAAAATAAAGACGAATAATGTCAACTTTACACTAAGAACTAGCATCATCGATAAAGAAATGATTACCGTTAAAGGCTCTCTAACAATTGCTTCTAAAGAGGTAAGAAAGGAAACTTCAACTTCTTGCACATCTACAGTCATTCTTGCAATAGTATCTCCTTTTTTCTTTTCTGAAAAGTATGCAATTGGCAATTCTATAACTTTACTATATAATTTGTCTCGTAAATCTTTTACAATTCCGTTTCTTAAAAATACCATTACATAAGAAGCTAAATAGCGAAACAAGTTTTTGAATAAGAAAAGACTGAACGTCAATAAGCAGATAAAAAGTAGAACATTGATGGCACCTTCATTTTCTATCTTTTGAGAAATAAAGTAATAAAAGCTGTCCTTAGCGTAATTTCCAAAACTTTTTAGCCCTGAATAAATAGGCGCCTTTATAACTTTATTATCAGTGCTAAATAGAATTCCTAAAACGGGAATAAAAGCTAAAACCGATAAAACATTAAAAGTTGCATACAGTATATTAAATACAATATTTAGAACTGTATATTTCCGATACTTCTTTTCATATTTTAAAATGTCCTTAAAGTAGCCCATTAATTCAGTTTCATCTCTTTAATAATTCGTTGAATTTTAGCATCTAAAGCTGCTTCTACTTCTGTTGCGTTTTCTTTAGTATCTAAAGAAGTATTTACACTAAAATAAAATTTTATTTTAGGCTCTGTACCACTTGGTCTTGCTGCTATTCGGGTACCTTTGTCAGTTTGATAAATTAAAACATTAGATTTTGGCAAATCGATGTTTGTTACTTTGCCCGTAATTAAGTTTTTAACAGTGGATGCTTGATAATCGCTTAGCGATACTACCTGTTCTCCATCAATTTCTGATAATGGGCTGTTACGCATGTCACTTAACATTTGCTGAATTTCTGCAGCGCCATCCATTCCTTTTTTAGTAATCGCTATTAGATGTTCTTTATAGAAGTTGTTTTTGAGATAGATATCCAATAATTCTTCATAGAAAGAACTGCCATTTTGTTTTGCATACGCAGCAATTTCACAAGCTAACAGGGTGGCTGTTACAGCGTCTTTATCTCTTACAAATTCACCCACCATATATCCAAAACTCTCTTCACCACCACCAATAAAATCAAGTTCAGGGAAATCTTTTACCATTTTAGCAATCCATTTAAAACCAGTTAAACCGATTTTAGTTTGAACACCGTAATTTTTTGCTATTTCACCAATTAACTCTGTAGTAACAATTGTAGAGCCTACAAATTGTTTTCCATTTATTTTATCTTCTTCTTTCCATTTTTTTAACAAGAAGGCTGTCATTACAACCATGGTCTGGTTCCCATTCATTAGTTTCATGTTTCCATCAGTATCTCGAACAGCAACCCCTAATCTATCGCAATCTGGGTCTGTACCAATCACAATATCTGCACCAATTTTATTTGCTAAGTCAGTTGCCATTTGTAAAGCTTCTGGTTCTTCTGGATTTGGAGATTTTACAGTAGGGAAATCTCCATCTGGAACTCTTTGTTCTTCAACGATATGCACATCTGTATATCCTGCTTTTGCTAAAGCATCGGGCACGGAAACAATAGAGGTACCATGTAAAGAGGTAAAGACAACTTTTAAATTTTTTCGATTAATATTAGGAGACAAAGAGCCATTTTTTACAGCAGCAGCAATAAATACATCATCCACCTCTTTTCCTATGGTTTCAATTAAATCTTCATTTGCAGTAAACTTAATTTCAGAGAAATCTAGCGCATTTACATTTTCTATAATGCCTTCATCATGCGGAGGTACAATTTGTCCGCCATCTGCCCAATACACCTTATATCCATTATATTCTGACGGATTGTGAGAAGCCGTTAAAACAATACCTGCATCGCAATCTAAGTGCCGCACTGCAAAAGATAATTCTGGTGTAGCTCTTAAATCTTCAAACAAAAACACTTTTATATTATTGGCGGATAAAACATCTGAAACAATTTTTGCAAACTTTTTACTATTGTGTCTACAATCGTATGCAATAACTACTTTTAACTGTGTTTTTTTTACATTTTCTATCAAGTAATTAGACAAACCTTGCGTGGCTCTACCCAACGTATATTTATTAATTCTATTGGTTCCTGCTCCCATAACTCCGCGCATTCCACCCGTTCCAAACTCCATGTCTTTGTAGAACCTATCTTCTAAATCTGTGGCATTAGAAGTAATTAATTGTTGAATTTCTTGTTGCGTTTCTATATCAAAAGTAGGGCTTAACCACTGTTTTGCTTTGTCTAAAATTTGGCTCATGTATCGTTGAATGTGTTATGCTGATAAAATGCAAATATACATTTTAGAAGTTGAGTTTTTCTCTTATTGAATAGTGTTTTTCGTTGCTTTTGGTCTTAATTATTAATTCGCCAATAAAACCAGCTAAAAATAATAAAGTTCCTATGATCATTGAAGTTAGGGCAATAAAAAACCAAGGATTGTCTGTGACTAGTATCGTTTTTGTCTGTTGGAAGACTTTGTACAACTTTAAAACACCAATATAAAACGCAGTGGTAGTTCCAAAGAGAAACATAAGGGATCCCCAAAGGCCAAAGAAGTGCATTGGACGTTTGCCAAATTTTGATAAAAAGGAAATGGTAATCAAGTCTAGAAAGCCATTGATAAAACGATCCATTCCAAATTTTGTAACTCCGTATTTTCGTGCTTGGTGTTGCACAACTTTTTCACCAATTTTAGTAAACCCTTCGTTTTTTGCCAATACGGGAATATATCTGTGCATTTCACCGCTAACTTTAATGCTTTTAACGACGATGTTTTTGTAGGCTTTTAATCCACAATTAAAGTCGTTTAATTGCAAGCCAGATGTTTTTCTAGCGGCAGCATTGAATAATTTTGAAGGGATGTTCTTGGTAACAACATTGTCATATCGTTTCTTTTTCCATCCAGAAATAAGATCAAAATCTTCTTTTATTATCAAGTCGTATAGCTCCGGTATTTCATCAGGATTGTCCTGTAAATCAGCATCCATGGTAACAACTACAGCGCCTTTTGCCAATTCAAAACCAGCATCTAAAGCTTGCGATTTTCCAAAGTTTTTTTGAAAGCGAATTCCTTTTACTGCGGTGTTTAATGCTGATAATTTTTTGATAACCTTCCAAGAAGCGTCTGTACTGCCATCATCAATAAAAATGATTTCGTATAAATAACGATTGGATTGCATCACTTTTGCAATCCAATCGTGTAATTCTTGTAAAGATTCTTCTTCATTAAGAAGCGGTATTACTAAAGAAATATCCATGTGTTGATCTGAAATTTAAAAGTGTATGCTCTGAAATAGAGCATTCGCTGTTTAAAAATATTGTTTTAATAGGTTTCTTCTTCAGATTTTTTCATAATTGCAGCCGTAATTGCAGCAACAACAAAACCACCAACCGCACTTCCAATAATGCCTAATGCAGCTATTAAAAAAGGGGATTGAAAGGCTGAACTCATTTTATTGATAGCTTCAATTTGTTCTTCTGTTTGTCCTTGATCTAGTAGCTTTTGGTTCGAAATCTCCTTCATTTGAGTTAATAAATCAGGTTCTAAAAAAGTCATAAAAAGATAATTATAAATAGTGCCAATAAGTGCCGCAACAATCGCAATTCCTACCCCAATTTTAACACCTTGTCCCCAAGATAAAAAACCATTATTAATTTCTTTATACTTTTTTATCCCAAATACAATCAACCCAATAAATAATATTCCTGAAATTACAGAAACAGACCAATGTGGGTCTAAGTGCATTCCTAGTGCATAGGTAATAAGACTAATTAGAACCGTTGCAATTCCAAGGTAAGTGCCAAAATTAATTATTAAACTTTTACTGTTTACTTGATTTTCCATTTTGTCTATTTTTATTTTTGTTACAAATATATTCTTTTCATTCAATTCGTGTTATTTTTTACAAAATTTTATAAAATATTAAAACAATAGATTAGTAGTCAGTGTCTTAAAAATGTTACAAAAAATTCGTGAAAAATTAATTGTTTAAATAAAAATAGATTGTAAATTTGCCACGGCAAGTCCTACACAACTAGCTCCCTTTGAATCCTCCAGGGCGGGAACGCAGCAAAGGTATTAGGTTGTAGCGGTGTGATGTAGGTAGCTTGCCATTTTTTTTCTCTTAAAGTTTCGTTTAGAAATTCTTCCACTTTTTTTTCCCATTTTATTTACCTTGTAGTTTCCTAGATTTCCCAATTTACTTTTCAGATATTTGCATACTAATTGAAGACTTCAAAAATTAAATATGTGTAAATTTAATGAGGAATCTTTTTAACTTTCAATCATTTCATAATTAATGTCTAAAATTGTTTTAGTTACGGGTGCTTCCTCAGGAATAGGGAAGGCGGTTGCTACTTTTTTATCTGAAAAAGGATATAAAGTGTACGGTACAAGTAGAACACCAAAAAAAGAGAAAGAATTCTCTTTTGAAATTATTGCTTTAGATGTTTTAAAAATTGACAGCATTAAGGCGGCTGTTGCTTTTATTATTGAAAAGGAAGGCAAATTAGATGTTTTGGTCAACAATGCTGGAATGGGAATTACAGGGCCCATTGAAGAAACGCCTACCGACGAAATGCGGAATGTATTTAACACCAATTTTTTTGGTGCTATTGATGTTATTAAAACAGTTTTACCTTTTATGCGGGCGCAAAAATATGGATTCATTGTAAATACAACTTCAATTGCAGGGTATATGGGGTTGCCTTTTAGAGGTGTTTATTCGTCATCTAAAGGCGCGTTAGAATTGGTTACAGAAGCAACCAGAATGGAGGTTAAAAAATTTGGAATTCATATTGTAAACGTTGCACCAGGAGATTTTGCTACAGCTATTGCTTCTAGAAGATATCATACGCCACTTTTTGATGGTTCTGCTTATAAAGAAAACTATAAAGCCAATTTAGATTTAATGGATGCGCATGTAGAAACTGGGAGAAATCCGATCGAAATGGCCAAGAAAGTGCATAAAATAATAAACACTAAGAATCCGAAAATACATTACAAAGTGGGCGGTGCTTTAGAAAAATTTTCTGTTGTTTTAAAAATAATTTTACCAGATACTTGGTTTGAAGCTTTATTAATGCACCACTATAAATTATAAGAAATATATTTCTTTTGTGTTTATAAGTGTTTAAAAAATAGTGGGGTATCACTTCTTTAATTTAGAGGCAAGTAGCTATCTTCGTGCTAAAAATTAAAGGAGCATCCTTTTTAACTTTTAGTTCAAGTAGTGTTACTTTTCCTTAGAATAGTCTCAAGAACTAAATGTAAAAGATACAATGGAAAGAGCCATCTTTAATGCAAGCCAAAAAATAGAACAATTACAACTAAATACATACAAATGAAATTTTTTATTGATACTGCAAATTTAGCCCAAATTAAAGAAGCGCAAGCTTTAGGAATTTTAGATGGTGTAACAACCAACCCATCTTTAATGGCAAAAGAAGGAATTACGGGAGCGTTAAACATTATTGGCCATTACAAAGCTATTTGTGAATTGGTAGAAGGAGATGTTTCTGCAGAAGTTATTGCAACAGATTTTGAAGGAATGGTAAAAGAAGGGGAAGCTTTGGCTGCCTTAAATCCGCAAATTGTAGTAAAATTACCAATGATAAAGGATGGCGTAAAGGCATGTAAATATTTTTCTTCTAAAGGAATTAAAACAAACGTAACCTTAGTCTTTTCTGCTGGGCAGGCCTTGTTGGCGGCAAAAGCAGGAGCAACATATGTATCTCCTTTTATCGGGCGTTTAGATGATATTTCTACAGATGGTATGAACTTAATTTCTGAGATTCGTTTAATTTATGATAACTATGGTTTTAAAACTCAAATTTTAGCAGCTTCTGTGCGGAATACGATGCACATAATAAATTGTGCAAAATTAGGTTCTGATGTTATGACTGGACCTTTAAGCGCTATTGAAGGTTTGCTAAAACACCCATTAACAGATAGTGGTTTGGCTACGTTTTTAGCGGATTACCAAAAAGGAAATTAAAGAACGCATTTTTTTTTTTTTAAGTCAGAAAGTTAAAAGATTTTTCTTTAAAACTTTCTGACTTCTTTCATCTTTAACAATTCTCTTAATAATAAAACATTATAACTTGCAAACTTCGTACCTTTGCATCCTTATATATGTATCCAAAAAAAGAACTTGCACAAATCGTAATTTCAGCTTGTGCTCAATTTCATATTGAGACGGTTGTTATCTCTCCAGGTTCGCGGAATGCACCGCTTACCATCGGTTTTTCTAATCACAAAGAAATAGAAACTTTAAGTGTGGTAGATGAACGTTGCGCTGCTTTTTTTGCTTTAGGTATTGCTCAACAAACACAGAAACCTGTTGCGATCTTGTGTACCTCTGGTTCTGCTTTGCTAAATTATTATCCTGCAATTGCAGAAGCTTTTTACAGTAATATTCCGTTAGTTGTTATTTCTGCAGACAGACCAAAACATCTAATTGATATTGGAGATGGACAAACCATTCGGCAAGAAAATGTGTTTGAAAACCATATTTTGTTTTCTGCCAATTTGATTGAAAACGACAAATATAAAACACGGAACTCTCAACTAATAGGAGAAGCCTTACAAACGGCAGTTTCTCAAAGAGGTCCCGTACATATAAATGTTCCTTTTGACGAGCCTTTGTATGAGACCGTTGAAGAGTTGACTGCTTTTAATTTTCCTCATATTTCTTTGAGTTCTTTAGATAATTCAAATATTAAGTATCAGAAATTAGCCAATATTTGGAATGTTGCGGCAAAGAAAATGATCTTGGTTGGGGTGAATTATCCAGATGCTGAACTACATCAATTAATGGATTTATACGCAGAGGACGATTCCGTTTTAATTTTTACAGAAACGACTTCCAATTTGCATCACGAAAAAGCAATAGATTCTATAGATCAGTTGATCTTTTCTTTAAATGATCTAGAGTTCCAAGCATTAAAACCAGATATTTTAATCACGTTTGGAGGGATGATTGTTTCTAAAAGAATCAAAAAATTTTTAAGAGATTATCAACCAAAAGAGCACTGGGATATTGATGCAAGAAAAGCAACAAACACCTTTTTTTGTTTGTCAGAGTTTATACAAATAAGACCAGTAGATTTTTTTTCTCGCTTTAATGAGTTTATAACCCCTTTACAAAGTGATTACCAACCAAAATGGTTGGCTTTTAGAGATGAAAGAAGAGCGCATCATACGGCCTATTTTAAGCAGATAAAATATTCAGATTTTTCGGTTTTTGAACAAGCATTAGGCAGCATTCCAGACAATTGTCAATTGCAAATTAGCAATAGCTCGATTATTCGATATGCGCAATTATTTTCAATCAAAGATGCTGTAACTATTTTTTGTAATCGAGGTACAAGCGGAATTGACGGTAGCACAAGTACCGCGATTGGAGCTGCATTTGCAAGTGCAAAGCAAACTATTTTTATTACAGGAGATTTAAGTTTTTTTTACGACAGTAATGGTTTGTGGAATACCAATATTCCCGCAAGTTTTAGAATTATTATTGTCAATAATTCTGGTGGTGGAATTTTTAAAATTATTCCTGGACCAGGAGCTACAAATGCTGCTGAATATTTTACAACGCCTCATTGTTTAACAGCAGAGCATTTGTGCAAAATGCATCAATTTGAATATCAGAAGGCATATTCTAAAGAAACAGTAGCAAAAGAACTAAATGGATTTTTTGAAACATCAGCAAAACCCAAAATATTAGAGATTTTTACGCCAAGTGCAGAAAATGATATAATTTTAAAAACATATTTTAAACACATACAATAATGAATTTACAAGAAGATTTACAGGACGACGAAATGAACTTAAAGGAAGGTGATAAAGTCCAATTGGTTATTGAAACAGAAACGGGTTTAGGATATACCGTTTTAATTAATGAGGAATTTGATGGATTGCTTTTTAAGAGCGAAGTTTTTCAGGCATTAGAAGAAAATATGGAAGTAACTGGTTACGTGAAAAATATTCGTGAAGATGGCAAAATAGACGTTTCTTTAAGACCTCAAGGTTTTAGAAATGTAATAGATTCTGACGTAGATAAAGTACTTACTAGATTAAAAGATAGCAAAGAAGGGTTCATTTTAATTACTGATAAGAGCTCACCAGACTCGATACGCTTTCACATGAAAATGAGTAAAAAAGCATTTAAAAAGGCAGTAGGTAATTTATATAAGCAAAAACTAATTGTTATTGAAGAAGATAGAATCGTGTTGGTGAAATAAGTGTTCTTTTGTTAGTATCAGTGGGCAATAGGAGTTGCCATATTTTAAAATAATTCTTAGAACAAAAATGCAATTGAGGATGGTTTCCCTCTAGGGTTTATGCTTGCGAATTTTTAAGATTAAAATTCCCCTTCATTTGTCTTTAAAACAAGACTGGTTTTAATTCAAATTATTTAATTCTTTACAAAAAGCAAAAAGCAAACAGCAAACAGCAAACAGCTAATGGTTAATTATCAAGTCGTAATATATTTTCATAAAAAGTATCGGCATTCGGATCTGAAGGATTCATTTTACCGTAACCAATTTTGTAATAGTAGCTTGCTTTTTTAATGTTTTTACCTTGCTCATAAAAGCGCTCAATATAATATTCACCTAAAGGAGACTTTTGAAAAAGTTTCAATATCATAAGACCAAAATTCAATAATTGATCTCCGTTTTCTTTTTCAATTATTAGTTTTTCAATGGCAAAAACATCTTGTTTTCTAATGACTAAATTACTTCCGAATAAAAATTCAATATCTAAATACTTAGTTTCTAAGTAAGAAATTGCATCAATAGGAGAGCGCTCTTTTATGTTTTTGTTAAACTCTTCTTGAGAGATGGCAGAATAATTCAAAAACTTTTGTAAGTACTCAGGAATGGCTTCACCTATGTTAGAAACAGCAGCTTCTGTGTTAATAGTATCATTAATAACATTAAAATTATGGATTCCTAATCTAGAAATTTCGTTCTGGAA
>Ga0307489_10000134_pt1 | contig 38431 bp, 44 predicted proteins | sample SB12metaG_FD_202247 | JGI IMG/M metagenome (GOLD analysis project Ga0307489, IMG submission 202247) | Sea-ice brine microbial communities from Beaufort Sea near Barrow, Alaska, United States - SB 1.2 | ecosystem: Environmental > Aquatic > Marine > Coastal | place: USA: Alaska | collected... | reverse complement strand
CGATGCGCTGCTCAGGCTATACTCTTTTCCTTTTGCTAACTCTGCTGTATGAAGTTTACCATTCAAGTTAATACGGGACCTTACACCCATCAAGCTTCTGACACTGCATACCAGTTTACTCGTTCCGCTTTAAAAGCAGGCCATTCAATACACCGCATATTTTTTTATCATGATGGTGTGAATAATAGTTCAATGTTTAGCACACCGCCGCGTGACGATCGAAATATTCAACACTTGTGGTCAGCGCTGGCTGAGCAGCATTCGCTCGATATGGTGGTTTGCGTAGCTGCGGCTCAGCGGCGTGGCATTCTCGATCAAAAAGAAGCCGAGCGTCATGGTAAACCTGCTGCGAATATAGGGCCAAATTTTACTCTTTCTGGCCTTGGTCAACTGATTGAGGCTGCTGTCGTTTCTGATAGACTACTCGTGTTTGGTGATTAGCTTTGGTAAGCGATATGCCTGTCTCAAAATCTTTTGTTTTTATTAATCGTAAAGCACCCTATGGCACTATCTATGCGCTTGAAGCATTAGAAGTTGTGTTAATTGCAGGTGCCTTTGAGCAACAGGTAACGCTCATCTTTATGGATGATGGTGTTTATCAGCTAACACGGAATCAGAATCCAGCAGGCATCGGGATGAAGAATTTTTCAAAATCTTTTGGTGCACTCGGTGACTACGATGTCGATCAAATTTTCGTTGATTATGAATCACTTAACTTGCGAGGCTTAACATCTGACGACTTGCAATCATTAACGAATGAAACAACAGAGGGTATCGAGCAATCATCGATCAAAATAGTGCCACGAAGTCAATTAAGCGATATTATTGAGGCGGCTGACATTCTGTTCAATTTTTAATCTGATTCGTCTGAATCAATAACCATTCAGACTCTTTTATTAGAATTAGAATCAGAACCAGGATCAGAGCTTGTAGTTACGAACACTGAATTCTCAACAACGATTGAAAACTCATCATGCCGACCTTACATACCGTTAATAAATCTCCTTTTGAGTCAAATTCGTTAAAAACCTGTCTGTCTGTCTGTAAGCCTGGCGCAAGTGTATTGTTAATTGAAGATGCGGTTGTTGGTGCGCTAGAAAATACGTCTATTTCCAGCCAAATATTAGACGCAGTGAGATCTGGTGTTAAAATCTATGCACTCAATGAAGACCTGAAAGCGCGAGGACTACCACAGACAAGATTAATCAATCAAATTATTGTTGTCGACTATGCCGGATTTGTTGATTTAGCAGTCAAAAATACCAAAGTTCAATCCTGGTTATGATCTCCTAAGTTATACAGTCAGGATTTTTTATAAAAATCGAAAAGAGAAAGAAATATCATGTCATTGGATGTAAACGGTATTATCTATGAAACTGATGAAGAGGGATATCTCGCCGATCTAAGTGACTGGGCGGTCGATGTTGCTAGAGCGTTAGCGGTTAAAGATGGTGCCGAACTTAAAGAAGCGCATTGGGAAGTCATTCACTTTCTTAGAGAGTATTACGAAGAATATCAAATTGCACCCGCTGTGCGCATATTGACCAAGGCGATTGGCAAACGACTTGGCAATGATAAAGGGAACAGCAAATATCTATATCAGTTATTTCCTTATGGTCCAGCCAAACAGGCCTGTAAATATGCAGGGCTGCCGAAGCCAACTGGCTGTATTTAGATCTTTATTTAAGACCATGTTAAATCAGCGCCTAAGTTGTATTCATTAAGTGACCATTTTTTTCGCCATTGCTTTCTATTTTGCTGCGGCTGTCATAACTTTAGGTCTCGGACATAAGATTTTTCAATACTGGACGACGCCAACACCCTATAGAATCCCCATAACCCCGGCGCCCTATACTTTTTATGGCGTTGTGCTAAGAATGATGGGTGAACTGTTCCTGTTTAAAAGTTTGTTTAAAGCCAATAAATGGATTTGGGTATTAGGTTGGACCTTTCATGCTTCATTGTTATTAGTCATGTTGCAGCATCTTATTTATTTTCAGCAGCAACCGCCAATATGGATCTATCAATTACAGCCCTACAGTCGGCTCGCCGCTTACCCACTATTGGTTAGCCTTGGCGGGCTATTATTAAGACGCTTCGTCGTCGATCGTGTGAGATACATATCATCACCCTCGGACTTCTTGATGTTATTCCTTTTGATTGCAATCGGGTCAACTGGTTTATTAATGTTGCTCGCCTGGCCGGCGAATATGTACGAAGTACAGCAGTATTTCACAGGTTTACTCCGACTCACGATAAACCCATTTCCTGACCACCTACTGCTTTATCTACATTTGACTTTAGTTCTAATCTTGCTACTCATTTTTCCATTTAGCAAATTACTCCATGCACCAGGCATATTCTTTAGTCCGACTCTAAATCAAGCTGACAATAGAAGACAAAAGCAATCACCTAAAATGCGTAAAAACAAGAATGAGTAGTCGCGAATACACCGTACCTCAATTATTCAAAAAAATTGAAACGCCTAAAATTCAGCCTGATGCAATGAAATTATCCGGGCCATTCAAAGCGAAGCCAAGTCACCAGCAAGCGCTGGGATTTCCAGGTGAATTGGTCGACAACTGGCAACAAAAGGCCGTTGACGCAATGGGGCAAGCCGTTAAGCAATCCAGAGGACTTCGAGTATTTCTTGATTCATGCGTCAAGTGCGGCGCTTGCACCGATAAATGCCATTACTATTTGGGGTCAGCTGATCCTAAAAACATGCCTGTTGCACGGCAGGATTTATTCCGTAATGTTTATCGAAAATATCATACCCCAGCTGGCCGATTTCTCAGTAAGCTAGGGCTTGAGTGGATCATTGGCGGTCAGGAAATGAATGAATCTGTGCTCGATGATTGGTATAACTATTATCATCAATGTTCGGAATGTAGACGCTGCACTGTGTATTGCCCTTATGGTATTGATACCTCCGAAATTACAATGGCAGCCAGAAATATTATGTCTGAAATTGGTGTTGGACAAAAATATAGTAACGAAGTCATTGGTAAGGTTTATCAGGTTGGCAACAATTTAGGACTACCCGAAGCAGCCCTGCGTAACACTCTTGAGGGATTAGAGGAGGACATTGAAGAAGAAACCGGCATTTTTGTAGCATTACCGCTTGATCAAGTGGGTGCGGATATTTTACTGGTCACACCTTCGGCTGATTTTTTTGCGGAGCCACACGTTGATGGCCTTATTGGTTATGCCAAGGTGCTACATGAATCAGGGATTAGCTGGACCTTTAGCACCAAAGCTTCTGAGGCCGCCAATTTTGGTCTATTCATCGGTAACGACGAAAGCATGCGGAAAATAGCGTTACGCATTCGTGAAGCTGCCATTGATTTAGGTGTCAAACGCATCATTTTTGGAGAATGTGGTCATGCTTGGCGAGTGGCTTACAATTACCTTGAGACGCTGGCTGGGCCATTCGATTTTCTTGATATGCACTTCCCTATGCCACAACATATTTGCGAATTCACCCATGACTTAATTCAGCGCAACCAGTTAACCCTCGACACATCTCGAAACGATGATAAAACAGTGACCTTTCATGACTCGTGTAACGTCGCTCGCGCCTCTAATATGGGAGGCATATCAGGCGGTCAGTTTTCAATCCCACGAGACATTATTCGAGCCACTTGCCGTCAATACGTCGATATGGCGAAAGATACCATTCATGAGTCAACATTTTGCTGCGGCGGCGGCGGCGGCTTGCTCACTGATGATTTAATGGAAGTGCGAGTCAAAGGTGCGCTACCCAGAATGACGGCTTTAAATAATGTTGTTGAAGCACATGGCGTTACCCACATGGCCGCTATTTGCGCTATCTGTAAATCTCAATTTAGTAAAATTTTACCTGTCTACGGCATGAGCATGGATATGATTGTGAGCCTGCATCAACTAGTGAGTAACGCGATTGTTTTGACTGGGCAGAAAGAAGTCTTTCATCAAAAAAATGACGACCAAAATCACTAATCATAGCGTTTATGGTTTTTACGTCGTTTTCCTGCACGCTGGCTAACAACACCCAGTAGGTCGCAATCAGCCCGGTTGAGAACGACATCAGCATTACCCGTTTTAAGTGACTGTAATCGGTAGTCGTCGCCCTCAATCATTAGTTGCCGCAATATAACGTCACCTTCATCTTCAAATCCAACTCTCGCTACAACGAAGCAACCCGACTTTAACTGCCCTCCAGGGTCGACAATAATGATATGGTTATCCTCAAATTCAGGGGCCATATCATCACCGATTACGCGTAAAGCGAAGGGCTCACTACTGCCACAACTGCCAGTATCAATTAATGACATGGTCTAAGTCTGTTTGTTTTGATTCGGTTTTTCTCTGTTGAATTGCCCATAAATTGGCATAAATGCCCTTGTTCTCAAGTAATTGCTGATGATTGCCCTGCTCTTTTACCTCCCCTTTGTCTAACACCAAAATATTATCAGCGTCCACAATAGTCGATAATCGATGAGCAATAACTACCGTAGTTTTATTGCGCGAAATTTTATAGAGCGCAGATAGAATATTTTTTTCCGATTGGCTATCAAGACTTGAAGTTGCTTCATCAAACACGAGTATTGCCGGATTTTTGAGTAAAACTCGAGCGATAGCCACTCGCTGCTTTTCACCACCAGATAACTTCAAACCACGCTCACCTACTACAGTTGAGTAGCCCTCCGGTAACAATTCGATAAAGTCATGTATATCAGCCAGTTGAGCGGCCTCGATGACTTCTTGCTCTGTCGCATCTAGCTTGGCATATCGAATATTATAAAGAATACTGTCGTTAAACAGCACCGTGTCTTGCGGCACAATACCGATTGATTGCCTTAAACTATCTTGTGTTACTTTATCTATACTCTGACCGTTCAACAAAATATCACCCTGTTGAATATCATAAAAACGAAATAGTAAACGAGCGATGGTTGATTTACCCGCACCGGAAGGTCCAACAATGGCTAGTTTCTTGCCATCTTCTACTTTGAAATTCACGTTATTCAGTATTTGTCGTTTGTCATCATAATGAAAATTTACTTGTTTGAACTCAACGCTGGCGTTGGTCAGGACCAAGGGTTTAGCGTCGACGTCATCGATTATTTCAATCGGCTTTTGCAACAATTTTATGACCATATCCATATCGGCCAAAGCATATTTAAGTGCCCGATAAATAATACCAAGATAGCCAAGTGGTATAAATAGCTGCAACATCATGGTATTGATTAAGACCAAATCGCCTAAACTAAGCTCATCGTTCTGAACGCCTTGTGCGGCTAGAAACATTATGCCTGTAACGCCGATGGCGATAATTGCAGCCTGACCAAAATTAAGCATCGACATTGTATTCTGGCTATTGACGGCGGCATCTTCCCACTCACCCATCGTTTTGCTATAACGGTTTATCTCATGACTATCGTTGTTAAAGTATTTGACCGTTTCATAATTCATTAAGCTATCCATAGCCCGTCCGTTAGCACTCGAGTCGAGTGCATTCATTTGGTGTCGAAAATGCATTCGCCACTCAGTCACTAAAAGCGTAAAGCCGACATAAAGCACAACGGTTACAAAAGTGACGATTGCGAATTCATAACTATATTGACTGAATAATATGCTCGACACGAGCACAAATTCAGCCGCAGTGGGAATAATGTTGAATACCAAATAGTTTAGAATAGAACTAATACTTTGCGCTCCACGCACCATGTCTCTTGAGACCGCACCGGTATTTCTACCCAGGTGGTAACGTAGCGATAAATTATGAAGATGCGTTAGGGTCGAGACGGATAAGCTATTCATAGCGTGGTATCGAACGCGCGCAAACACCGCATCACGTAATTCATTAAAGCCCGAATTAAGAAAACGCAAAACGCCATATAGACTGAGAAAAATGATCGGTAGGACTACTTCTTGTCCATTGTCGGTATCGAGTGCGTCAACAATATACTTGAGAATAATGGGAATTCCGACCATCGCAAGTTTTGATACAACCAGACAACCCAACGCCAATATCACCCGGCCTTTATATGACCAGACGAAAGGAAACATTTGTTTGAGGTTATTCCAGTCTTTCCGATTACCGTGAACCTTCTCGGTACGGCCTACTGCTTCTGAACTCATTGATTTAAATATCACTCATATTATGAAATATAGATAACGGTCTTTTCTATAGTCCATTTTCTTCAGCCCATAAAAAAAGCAGAACTAGAGCAGTTCTGCTTTCTTAAAAAGTTACCTATCAAAGATAGCAACTTAACAATGATGACTCTCGACGAGTCACATCGAAAATCAATAGCTTATAGGGCTACGATGTTCTCTGCTTGAGGACCTTTCTGCCCTTGAGTCACTGTGAATTCAACTTTTTGGCCTTCAGCTAAAGTTTTGAAACCTGAACCAGAGATTGCACTAAAATGTGCGAAGACGTCGGGACCAGACTCTTGCTCAATAAAACCAAAACCTTTAGATTCATTGAACCACTTAACTGTACCAGTTGTAGTAGACATAATTAATTCCTGTATATATTGTAAATAAAATGAAACCTCAAAAACGAGGTTGTTTTTCGGCTGGAATGTTTGCTATAAATTATGTGATACAAAAACGAGGTGCTGAAAAGGCTGTACATCGAGACGGTGTGCATAAATATAGGGATTACTTTCAATCGAGGGGATAGTATATACGTTGGTATTGAACCGTCAACAACTATTGTAATTTATTTCAGAAGGGATTGTGGCTATGTGGCGCTTATTTCGCTCGTCAGGGTCATATTAAGGTTTCTAAATTGAATTGTGACTTTGTTAGTTTAAAATCCAAATTAGTTGACCGTGTTATAAACATTGACTGAATATCCACCTTATTGCGCTGGCTATTAACTTTTACCATTAAATAGTGTTTTAGAGCTGCCGCAACCTGTAATTACGTAACCCAATCATGCTGTAGCGTCAGTAACTATGAATAAGCTCAGCCCATTCTGAATAAACTGGATAGAGTAATAGCCATTGAAAATCACACTAAATTTAACGCTTAACAAAATGGATCGGCAATATTAAACCTAGCGATTTAATTTTAAAAAAACCGTTTGAAATTTGAAAACTAGAGAACCACCGTTAGTGCCCAGTATTTCAAATTAAAAATTTCAATACCCATTTTTGTGTATTATCGACTAAATTATATCACTCATTACTTTTGAGTTTTGATATGTCATTGATATTTTTTATCGCCGCCCAATATAGAAAAGAAGATACTGAATAGTATCTCACCTTCGCCCTGGCAATTAGGAAGTGATCAAAATAGCATGAATCAACAATCAAAATTCACTCCAGCTTGTGATGAAAATATCTGGTCGCTTGATCCTATTATTGAGTGGTTATTTAAGCTGGGACGACTAGAGCAGGACCAAACAAAATTTGTTCAAGCCTTGTCAGAAAAAATCCTCCAAGCAGGCGCGCCAATCGACCGCCTCAGCATTATGTTACCAACGTTGAATCCATTATTTAGAGGGACATCTGCCACCTGGCGAAAAGACACAAACAAAACCATTCCGTTTTTAGCGCAGCACGATATCGAGAACTCAGACCGTTATATCGGGAGCCCATTCCAGCAATTGTCAGAAACAAATCGTAGTGTTCGTCAATCGTTATGCGAATTACCGGAAAACGCCCATCGCGCTTTTACTGAGTTAGCGGAAGATGATTTTACTGATTATTACGCTATGCCCATCACTTTTACTAGCGGTCTTGGCAGCGCATTTATTGTTGCCACTAAATCAATTGATGGCTTTTCTCCTTGCGATATAAAAAATTTAAAGCGCTTACGTGACTACTTTGCACCTAGCCTTGAAGTTTATTCATTGCGCTTTTTGTCGACATCACTGATGACAACTTACGTCGGTAAACGGACCGGTGAAAAAGTGCTCTCCGGAATGATCAGGCGTGGAGATGCGGATACCATTCATGCTGCGTTATGGTTTAGCGATTTGCGGAACTTTACTCACCTAACAGAAACACTGCCCGCCAAAGAAGTGTTTGCCATGTTAAATGAGTATTTTGAATTTGTTTCTGCCGCAGTGCGCGCACGCGGTGGTGAAATATTAAGATTCATCGGGGATGCAATGCTCATCGTTTTTCCAATTAGTTCAGACGTGTCAAAAAAGTCTGCTTGCAATGCAGCATTGGAGTCAGCCCAAGATGCTCGTGCCACTCTGGCAGTCATCAACCATTTACGAAAACGCAAAAAAAAACCTTTAATAGAGTTTGGGGTTGGCCTGAATGTTGGCGAGGTGGTTTATGGTAATGTCGGTGCGCCTGACCGTTTAGACTTCACGGTGATGGGACCAGCGGTTAATCGAACCGCTAGGCTGGAGTCACTGACTAAGAAATTGGGGCATGATGTACTGGTGTCAAAAGATTTTTCCGATCAAATTGATTACGATACTATTTCATTAGGACTGCATAGTATGAAAGGTATTGTCGAACCTCAATCAGTATTTGCAGTCTCCAATGTTTCAGAACATATCTGAACTTCATTGTCAGGTGTGCGACTAATGCTAGCCTGATGCACCCTACCTGGGACCAGACCATATTTATAAAACAACTTCAAACTATGGCCAACCACTGGAAAAGCTAACTCATCCCACGGGATTTCTGCTTCAGTAAACAAACCGACTTCCAGGCTTTCAATACCAGGTGATATATTATCGTCTAATAATGGACCGCTAAACATGATATGCACTTGCGAAATATACGGCACGCTAAACACGCCAAAAAGATTCAAATGCCCCGGTTTTGCATTGGCCTCTTCGATGGATTCACGAGCGGCAGCCTGATGCACCGTTTCTTTATTTTCCATAAACCCTGCAGGCAACGTCCATTTCCCATATCTTGGTTCAATCGCTCGTTTACACAATAAAACTTTACCTTGCCAGGTCAATATAGCACCAGCAACATTGTTCGGATTTTGATAATGAACCATATTACAAACATTGCAAACGAACCGTTCGCGGTTATCGTTGGGTGGTGTGATTGAAACCACCTTTTCACCACATTCGCTGCAGTAATTCATTAATTCATCCTTTTTAGCGTTGATAAGATAAGCTGTTTTACCGGCTGTAAACCCTGTTCTAATGTTTGCATTATTTTCTCCATCGTAATCTTTGAATTCGCGTTCTCTGAGCAATCATTCTGTTGCCCATTATTTTCTGGCTCATTAACACCTGCACACCAATTAACTACTAGGGCTATAGAAGCATATTCAATACCAATCTCACGGGCCAACGAGGCCTCTGGCATACCAGTCATGCCAATCATGTCACAACCATCTCGAGACATTTTAATGATTTCAGCTTTTGTTTCTAGACGAGGCCCGTTGGTGCAGCCATAAACGCCCGATGATTGAAATTTAAGGTTCGCTTCATTACCAGACTCAACAATCATGGCTCGTAACGATGCGCTGTAGGGGTAAGTAAAATCAATGTGTTTTATGTCATCATTATCGCTGACAACACTATGAGCATCGTAAAAGCTATGTGCCCTGCCCCAGCTATAGTCAATAATTTGATCAGGCAGGGCAATTGTGTTTGGCCCATAGTTGAGCGATATACCACCCACAGCATTCACTGCAATTATGTGCGTAACCCCTTGTTGTTTTAATGCATAAAGATTGGCTTGGTAATTGATTTGATGGGGTGGTATGCGATGCGACTCGCCGTGTCGCGCCAAAAATACGACAGGTTGGTTTTGCCAGGCACCTCGAATAATATTAGCTGATGAAGCGCCGTAGGGCGTTTGTACAATATGTCTACTCTCTTCAACAAAATCATCACCCAAGCTGTAGAAACCACTACCGCCAATAACGGCATACAGCGGTGACATTAAAACGATTCCTGTTTTACTTGATGCGCATTATTTAAAGACGGCTTTTCTTCAACAAAATAGATACTCGACAGATTTCGAAAGTAACTATTCAAGTCCATACCAACACCATAGACATAGCGATCTCCACATTCAAGCCCGACAAAATCGGGCTGAATATTGGCTTTTTTACGTTCGTGCGTCTTACGGATTAAAAAGACACTGGTAATAGATTTAGCACCCTGCTTAATACAGTAGGACTTAATTTCCTCGAGTGTGTAGCCCTGATCAAAGATATCGTCGACAATAATAATGTTGCGATCCTTCAATTCATTCTGAGGATAAGCCTTCCACAAAACATCCAAACCTAGCGTTGCTAGCCTGTATCGAGTCGCATGGACATAGTCAACCGTTAACGGAAATCCCCAGTGACGTAGCAACTGCCCAGTCAGATAGAGGCCACCATTCATAACACATAGCACTATCGGAAAATCGTCACTACATTGCTTTGCAACCGCAGATGCCAGATCCGCAATCGCTACTTCAACCGATGATTGGTCAAACAGTAATTCAGCGTTTTGATGAGTCGTTAGTGCTTCTTTCAGGTTCATAGTATCGTAGTGATTAGTCAGGTCAATTGATCAAGTGTGAAATTAATTTCCAGCTTGATCAATGACAATAGAGTTTTCAAAATGCAGCGATGAAGTCGGGAAGGCAATCTGCGCTTTATTTGCTTCGATTATTTGAGCCACTTTAAGCATAACATCCTGCTTAATTTGATGAAACTTTACCCACTCAGTAGTTTTCGTAAAGCTATAAACAAAGAAATCAACCGAACTATCAGAGAAGGCATTGAAATTGACAATCATGGTTTTGTTGGCATCAATCTCTTCATGCGCCATTAACATTGCAGTGACTTCCTTTACAATCTTACCCATGCTGTCAAGGTCGCTATACCTTAATCCGACGGTTTCGTAGATGCGCCGATTCGCCATGCGGGATGGATTTTCGACGACGATATTGGTAAAGATTGAATTAGGAACGTAAATAGGTTGAGATTCGAAGTTACGAATCATAGTGACACGCCAACCAATCACCTCTACCGTGCCTTCAATATTTCGATCAGGTGAGCGTATCCAGTCACCAATGGTAAAAGGCCTGTCTAGATAAATGATTAAACCGCCAAAAAAATTGGCCAGTAAGTCTTTTGCCGCAAAACCAATAGCAATACCACCAATACCACCCATTGCCAACACACCAGAAATACTAAAACCGAGCGTTTGTAATATAACCAGAGCCGAAGTAATAATGACGGTTAAGCGTAATAATTTACTAATGGCTTCAGCAGTGTGCGCATCAACATTATTCGAATAATTTGAAAACTCTTTTTCTGCGCCCCGAATGAACGCTAACACAAACCATGCGATACAAATGAGAACGCCAACATCGCGAATCATGTCCGACGCTGTGAATATAGGACTTTGCGTTTTTAAATAAATAACGTCAGCGGCAAAACTAAGGCCAATTAACCAAAGTATCCAGCCCAAAGGACGCGTCATAGCCTCAACAGTTATATTGTCCCACCGCGTTTTAGTTCGGTTTAATTTGAGCGACACTTTTACAATAAAACGTTTGATAAAAAAGTTGGCAACAGCGGTCAGTAGCACCACTGCAAATACCTGAAAGATCCAAAACCACTTTCCATTAATGTCGGGTATCCATTGTTCTAGTTCTATCATTAATTAAGCTCTTTCATCTATAGTGGACTTTTTCTAATTGGCCTTACGCTGTTGACATTAATCGGGCTTAATCAAAGATTTGTTTGTTCTATGATTCTTGGTTTCAAGTAATAAGCTACGCATTATTCGAAAAAATCACCGCTTTCAGATGGTACTGCTTGTCGATTGAATGCATCAAGCAAAGCCGTTGCCTGGTGCCATCGGGCGGTATTGAACAAATCATGGATTGAGCTCTCAGGCTTACCGTGTAAACGCACCATGCGTAATTGAGACGTTGGATTATTATAACCCTGTAATGACTCAAGCACTTCATCGGCACCCACAGGGTTATTGCACACCAGCAAAATATCACAGCCAGCGGCCAACGACAATCTAGCTCGTTCAGAGTAGCCACCAACAGATTCGGCACCACTCATACTTAAGTCATCGCTGAAAATAACGCCTTCAAACCCTAATTGTTGTCGCAGTATTGCATCCACCCATATTTTTGAAAACCCCGCAGCCAGAGTATCGATTTGCTCATAAACAACATGGGCCATCATCATGCCGGCTAGATGGGTATTAATGACTCGTCTGAATGGAATTAAGTCAGATTGTTCAATCGCGTTAAAGTCGCGTCGATCAAACGGCATGAGGTGATGTGAATCGCCTTCGACCGACCCATGTCCCGGAAAATGCTTACCTACAGCCTCCATACCCGCTTGACTCATACCACGAATCCAAGCGTTGGCTAAGCGGCTGACCTGTTCAGGATACTGATGAAAAGCACGATCGCCAATAACACTGCTGATCGGATTACCCAAATCAAGTACCGGTGCAAAACTTAAATCAATACCGTAATACAACAACTCGCTCGCCATAATCCAGCCAAAAGTTTGGGCGCATTCGATCGCCTTGGCTTTATCTTGATCATAAAGATCGCCTAATCTTGCGATAGCAGGCAAACTTTGGAATTGATCTCGGAAACGCTGTACTCGCCCCCCTTCCTGATCAACAGCAACCACTAAATGGGGCGTTCGTAACGCGTGAATTTCATTCACTAAGGCTTTTAATTGCACAGGCGACTCATAATTGCGGCTGAATAAGATCACCCCACCCACCTGATTATGCAATAGTCGCTTTCGGTCTTCGCCCGTCAGTGACATCCCACAGACGTCAAGCATCACTGGTCCCAAATTCATGAAGCGACCTTAAGCGGATTACTCATATTATTTTTCCAACAATACAACTGCATGCACGGCTATTCCTTCTTTGCGACCAGCAAACCCGAGCTTTTCAGTTGTAGTCGCTTTAATATTCAACTGAGATAAATCAGCGTCCAGATCCAGAGCCAATTTTTGTTTCATGCTGTCTATATGAGGTGCCATTTTTGGAGATTGAGCAATGATGGTGACATCGGCATTAACGAGTTGATAATGCTCCTCAGTCATTAAGGACCGAACTACTCGCAAAAATTCACGACTGTCTCTATTCTTATTGGCAGCATCCATATCTGAAAAATGAAACCCAATATCACCTTTACCCATTGCACCAAGCAACGCATCGCACAAAGCATGAATGAGCACATCGCCATCAGAATGCGCGATAAAACAATAGTCACAATCAATAGTAACGCCACCCAACACCAGCCCATTACCCTCAGCCAGTGCATGTACATCGTAGCCATGGCCAATTCTAATGTTGCTCATACGCTTAAGTGACCCGTTGATTTAATCCGATGATTTATAGAGCCGATCCCACTATTCATAACAAAACAATCGACCCCACCGGATCACTGCCAGCGCAAAGCATGTACATTAATCAACATGGCACTAAACAGTAGGAGTGCACCTGCCTGATGCATTGAAGCAACGGGTACCGGAACATTATATAGCAAAGTGAATAATCCTAGACTCACCTGAATAATGACCATCATTCCAATCCATTTAAAACTTCGCGTGAGCCGCACATTGTCAAAACGGCTGCGGCCTTTGATATACCAAGCAAATAGCAGTATGGCAGTGCCGATTGCCAAAACACGATGCCAAAACTGGGCCGTCACTTTATTTTCGAAAAGATTCATATACCAAGGTGACAATGCTGAGATACCTTCTGGAATCCATTGCCCACCCATTAATGGAAATGTGTTGTAAATTAGGCCAGCCTTCATTCCGGCAACAAAGCCACCCGACACTATGGTCAGCAACACTAAGGTAAGCAAGCCAAAAGATAACGGGTACCAGCGGTTTACTTGATGGTCTTGATTGGTTTTTGCGATTTTCGGATAGCGTAAATCAAGCCATGTCCAAAGTATAAAACTGAATATCAAAATAGCGCTGACTAAATGTGCCGTAAGCCGATATTGACTGACATGCGGGTTACTTACTAAACCACTTTTCACCATATACCAACCCAACAAACCCTGAAACCCACCCAGTACAAACATTGTCAAAAGTTTGGGCGCCAGTCCAGGCTTAATTTTTTTCTGTAACCAAAAGAAAACAAAAGGAATAAAAAATACTAAACCGATAAATCGCCCCAACATTCTATGACTGTACTCATACCAAAAGATCGTTTTAAAATCGTCGACATTCATATTTCGATTTATTTTTTGAAACTCTGGCGATTGCTGATAAAAACTAAACTCCTCATCCCACTCCACTGAGGTGAGTGGCGGAACCGTTCCATGAATGGGATGCCAGTTCACCATAGAAAGGCCAGACCCGGTTAATCGTGTGACACCACCGAGTACTACCATGGAGAAAATAAGAAAAAGGCAAATTAATAACCAGTGCGAAATGGCCCTGTCTTGAGGGGTTACAACAGACATAAAAATGAAAACCTGATTAATGACGTTAATTAAAGACGTTAATTAACAATGTTGATCGAATTTAACGACTATTTCACGACGTTGGTGGTATGACACTGTCGAGCACTAAATGACTCAAAAATTTTCATACTTTTTTGCATCAGATTATGTAGCCACTTGTGACGATAACGATAAAGAATCGAGCGGGTTTAATCCTATACAAAGCCGTAAAAAGCAAAACTGATTATAACCGCATTAAATATTTTACTAAAATTAATTTCAAACTATTTTTAGGAATACGTTGTTGGTAGGAATGGGGATTCGAAGACTTAAAATAATAGGTTCACACAGTCACTAATATTTAATCTGACTGGTAGACATTATAACGATCTAAATCATCAGATTGAACCATAACAGAATTCATTTTTGGATCTAAAATTAGCGCCAAAAATCTTTATTAATTGATTGAATTGACCCTCTCTCAGGTCACTTACTTGATACACCGAATAAAACAGTTCTGACCACTGCATCACAGGCCAGCATTTCGTTTTTCGCTATAAAAGATTATATTTTCGAGCAGCCCAATCAATGTGCGTGGTTCGCTTATCTAATTGGCCTATCTAATTGGCCTATCTAATTGATAACACTAATTCACAACACTAATTAGCGTTAATAGTTGTGATTAACATTCTCTGAAATTTCATCCTCTGTTATCCTTGAATTCTCCAGAACAGCAACTTGCGGCAAAACATGAGTCATATATTTTGGTCGAACATCTTCAAACGTTCAACAAGCGAATTACAATCGATTGTCGAGCTATGGCAAGACACGCCTCTGTTTGAAAAAATCCCCGCTTGGCATGTACAGTTTCTTTCAAAAAAAATGCACGTTAGGACCTTCACTGCTGGTGAAAAAATATTTCAATTAGGTAGCCAGGGCGCGGGGGGGTTAATGGTGCTCGAGGGTAGCGTTAGGATAATGGCGCATAAAAACGAATTAGCCTTATTAGAGAAAGGAGATTTTTTTGGAGAAATTGCATTAGCCGAACCAGAAAAAAGAACCGCAGATGCCTATTCAGTCACTCACTCTCGACTCGTGTACTTCTTGAAGCAAGACCTCGAGGAATGGATAGAATACGAGCCAAGACTGGGAGCGCGGTTTCTTATGAACCTTTCATCGACTTTGGCAAAGCGCCTATTCCTAGCGAATAAACAAATTGCGAATCAGTAGATATGTTTGAACCAGCGTCTTTCACAACTCAAAATGCTTATACACAAACATTTAAAATATTTGCCTGCATGATTGCTATTGTTCTGGCTGGTTTTTATCTGCTGGCCGCTGTGCTCATTCCAGTCATTATTTCATTTACGCTATATGCCATTTTTGAACCAGCAACACTTTACTTGGTTCGTCATCATGTTAACCACTCTCTAGCGATAGTCATTGTTCTAGTGTTTCTGGTTTTTTTTAGTTTTATCGCTATAGGCTTTGCACTGCCACAGTTGGTCGAACAAATTGGGTTACTGCAGGCAAAATTACCCTCTATTTTTTCAAAACTAGAAGGGTTTTTAACGCAATATAGTGCTGAATTTTCCGATAAAATTGGTATCGACTTGGATGTTTCCGACATGATCATCTCTACTTTGTCACAATCGTCTTCACTGGGTCAGTCTTTTTTGCTTAATATTTCGAACAAGCTGTTGGGTATTACTATCGTACTTCTATTGATACCTTTTCTAACCTATTACCTGCTGAAAGACTTTCGTTCGGTTAGAAACAGAATGATGAATTGGTTGCCCAATACGTCTTTCGAACTCGGCTGGCTCATTTATTATCGAGTATCGCAACAATTGCAGGCTTATACGCGTGGCGTCATGATTCAGTCAATTATTATGTCGTTGGTTTGTATGATAGGTTTTAGTCTGATCGGGTTAGACATTCCGATTTTACTCGGTGCTATTTCGGGTATCTTAAATCTGGTGCCCTATGTAGGACCTGTAATTTCTATTCTACTCAGCCTGTTAGTCGCCTCGGCAATGACGCCATTCGATCCATCATTACTCTATCTAGGCGTTTTGGTCATCATCACGGCCCAAGTAATCGATAATGTGGTTGTGATTCCAGCGGTGATTGCAAATGCAGTTAATCTACATCCGGTTCAGGTTATTTTGGGCATTATTATTTTCGGTAGTTTGTTTGGTACTTTAGGGGTCGTTCTCGCTATACCTGCGATTGCGACAGCGAAAATAATTTTTAACAACCTGTATGCCGATATTCTGAATGAAAACGAGAAACAGTCACAATAGCAATAACAGAAAATATTGAGTTGGGTGCCATTTAACTCAATTTAGGGCGCCTTTAGAAATAGCAATTTTTTCGCAAGCGCAAGAAAGCACTCGCCAAAAAAGTGTATTTTTAAGGATGTTCTTTTTTTAAACTCCCGGCTAACGATTTTAGCGCCTGTTTTAGACCTTCGTCTTCAATCCAATCGGCTCCACGTTGCAATTTCTGTACAGTTTCAGATTTAACCTTCGATGGTATTTTCGGGGCCGGCAATACGTGCTCTGCTTTCAATACAGAACTCGGTAGTGTTTTAATTTTTAAGACTTGTTTAAGACTGAATGTTTCCTGTATTTGCTGCTGTATTTCGGCTATATACAATCTTAAATAATTCGAAATTTGAGGATCAGATACCGCAATAACAAGCGTATCAGTGGTCAAATTAACGACTGATACCTGTTGGCTCATAGGCTCCGGCAATTGTTTTCTTAAAAACTGCTGAATAGCAGCCGTCTCTTTTCTGACTCGATCGAAGTTGTCAGGCAATGCCGCTAGGCACCATTTATTGACTTTTTTGTTAGCCATCAGCGTTCATACCCATTGACGTTAATATCATCACCGCTACCCATGAGCGCCACAATGATGACTAACTGCTCTATACCAGTTCATTCAAAATCTAATGTAACTGACTTTCTCAAGCAAAATCATTGGGCGTTGATTCTGTAAACAAGTAAAAAAGTACCGATCGAAATACGCCTAACGCTTTCCTCGCGCCGAATGTCGACGATTCGCTATCTCGGGATAGTTTAGGTCAAGCCGTTCGTATAGCTTCCGTATAGCGTCATCTTCAAATAATCTCACCTTACCTGGTTTCAGCCATTTGGGTAAGGTGAAACTCTCATACCTAACACGTTGTAAACGACTGACCTCAACGCCTACTGCTTCCCATAATCGTCTTACTTCACGATTTTTTCCTTCTTTAAGCGTGACGTGATACCAGTGATTCGTGCCTTCGCCACCAGCGTCGGCAATATTTTCAAATTTAGCTTCACCATCTTCTAACATGACGCCTTTGCGCAAATTTTGCATCATTTCCAGCGTCACTTCACCATGAATACGGACTGCATATTCACGCTCAACCTCATACGAAGGGTGCATCAGCCGATTGGCCAGCTCACCTTGATTGGTAAACAACAGCAAACCACTGGTATTGATATCCAGCCGCCCTATGCCAACCCACCGGCCCTGCTGAAGATTAGGTAAATTTCTATACACGTCCGGCCTGCCTTCTGGATCTTTTCGGCTACAAACCTCACCAATAGGTTTGTGGTACATCATCACTTTCGGACGCGCTTCGGTTCTAGAGATCCGCAACAGTTTGCCATCGACAGCTATCTTTTCACCACCAGCAACTTGATCACCCGGTTTTGCAGGCTTACCATTAACGGTAATACGGCCGTCCTGTAACATTTGGTCAACTTGACGTCTGGATGCAACGCCTTGATGCGCGAGGAATTTCTGAATTCTTTCCATTATGTTTTGTCTGCTATGCCTTTTTACTAATTGAGATGGATAATTAATGGGTAATAATTAAAGGATTATTAATTAAGATAGGGCTTAATAGCCCAGCTTTGACCAATGCCAGTCGATGATTCGGATATCAGTGTTCTCGCGTTCGTGTCGAGCTTTAAATCAAGAATAGTAGCAGAGTCGGGCTGAACCCGGTGCTTTACTTTTGGGCGCCAAGTTTCATTGCGCTTGCCTGTGGTTGAATCCCAGATGTCAATTGATTTTGAAGCTCGCCCAGCGGCCAAAATGCGACCATTATCTGAAAAGTCAGCAGACACTAGTGTCATTTTTTTGTCCTCTAGCTTTGCTAACAGATCACCTTTACCTCGTGTGTTATAAATATGTGTTTCACCAATGAAGGCATTGGCGAGTGCCAATTCACCGTCATCAGATAGCGTAACTAAGGCGATTTTATATTTCATATTTTTTGACCAAAGATGCTCACCACTTTTTAGATCCCAAAGGCTGGCATGCCAATCATTGGAACCCGTAAGCGCATAGCGGCCGTCTTTTGACAGCGATACGGAAGTGACTTTTTGATGATGAGGAAAAACATAGATCATTTTCCCTTCTTGCATGTCAAAGTAAACCGCTTGGTTATCTTTACTGCCGATAAGTGCATAGCGCCCATTCGCTGAGACGTCTATGTCGGTTAAATTTGGCCACGACCAATAGCCCATTAACTTGCCACTGGGTATTCTCCAACGTGCCAGAGACTGTTGCTCCATAGTCACCAGTATCTCACTGCGCGCGGAAAAAGCAGCGCCAATCATGCTACCGCCATTACTGTCTTGGTGCTGCAGGCTTAGCAGTACTTTGTTTTCGGTTAAATCCCATAACCGACCAAAGCCACCGATTGAACCTGTCATCAGATAGTTTAAATCAGAGCTGATCGCTGCTGAGTAAGACCCTATGTCGGCGTGTATGACTGTCTTTAGCGCTGTTTTATTGTCACTACAAGCACCCAACAAAGTTAGCATACAGAGGAGAACAAAGAGCGTGAGTTTTTTTCGCATGATGTTTTTAGGGTTAATAAAGAAACGGCCGGACAAATAAGATCTTTCTAATTATAGAAGCTTAATTAGCTTTGACGTCACTTTTTTCAGCAAAAGCTAATTCGGGATGGTAATGGTCGAGGTCTTTTATTTCCGATAGCGTTGGCAACTCATTGAGCGACTTCAGATTAAAATAGTCGAGAAATTCTTTTGTCGTGCCGTACAGTGTTGGTTTCCCAGGCACGTCTTTGTGGCCTAACGGCTTGATCCACTCTCTTTCCTGCAGCGTTTTAATAATATTGGTGCTGACACTAACACCCCGAATATCTTCAATCCCACCTCGAGTAATCGGTTGCCGATAAGCAATAAGGGAGAGTGTTTCGAGTAATGCGCGTGAGTACCTGGGGGGCTTATGGTCCCAAAGGCGGGCGACCCAAGTCTCATAGTCAGCTCTTATTTGAAACCTGAAACCTGAGGCTACTTGCTTCAATTCAAGACCTGAACCTTCATACTTTTCACCCAACTCATAGATAGCCTGACGAATGTCGTCTTTGCTTGGTTGGTCAATATCACCTGTAAAAAGATCAAACATGAAATTAATAGCTAAAGGCTTATCAGTCGCCGACAGCAAAGCTTCCAAAATTGGTTTTAATTTTTCATTCTCCATGTCGCTATATGGCCTTTATATAGATGGGTGCGTAGCTTTCACTCTGAACTAGCTCGATCATTGATTCTTTGAGCAATTCGAGTATGGCCAAAAAACTAACGACAAGCCCCATTCGACCTTCTCTAGGATCAAACAAGTCGAGAAAACTAGTAAAACAATCAGAAGATAGTGTCTCAAGCACGAAAACCATGCGCTCTCGCACCGAGAGTGGTTCTCGCTGTACATGATGGCTAGCATACTGCTCGGCTCGGTTCACGACATCTCGAAAAGCCATCACTAAATCATTGATTTTTACACCGGGTAGCGGCATCTCAACTGCGAATTTTGGCACTTCTATATCAGTTAGAAAAATGTCGCGTTCTAACCGATCTAACGCATCCATGTCTTCGGCTGCTTTTTTAAACTGTTCGTATTCCTGTAAGCGTCGAATTAATTCGGCTCTTGGGTCATCTTCATCAGCGCATTCTTCTGGACGAGGCAATAACATTCGGGATTTAATTTCAGCCAACATGGCAGCCATCACCAGATACTCTGCCGCCAATTCCAGCGCCATCGTGTCCATTAAATCAATATACTCCATGTACTGCTTGGTAATCGTTGCGATTGGGATATTCAATACATCGAGATTTTGCCGTTTGATTAAGTACAGCAGCAAATCTAGCGGCCCTTCAAAAGCATCGAGGAATACCTGCAACGCATCTGGTGGTATATATAAATCCTGCGGAATCATCGTCAAAGGTTCGCCCTGCACTAGCGCAAAGGGCATTTCTGATTGATCAGATGCATTCTTTATTGATGAGCTTATCGATGAGCTTATCAATGAGTCATTCGGTAGCTGCTGGGCAGGCTGATTACTCATCAGCTTAGCGTGTTGTCAAACCCATGACTTTCCGGACTTCTTCGATAGTATCTTGCGCGACATCTCTTGCGGCTTCACAGCCATCATTAATAATACTGTCGACGCCAGACAAATCATCCAGATAATCTTTAACACTGCGTTGAATTGGTTTTAGCTCTTCAATAATGGCATCAGCAATATACTGTTTACAATCAATACAACCAATCGAGGCTGTTGTACAACCTTCGACAACCGTAGACTTAATTTCTTCTGACGAATAAACCAAATGCAATTTCCAAACGGGACATTTTTCTGGATCACCCGGATCATTTCTTCTGACTCTGGCAGGGTCAGTTTGCATTGTTTTTATTTTCTTTGCGACAACATCGGGCTCTTCTCTAAGCGCAATAGTATTGCCATAAGACTTCGACATTTTTTGTCCATCGGTCCCAGGCATTTTAGATGAAATTGTCAATAGCGATTGTGGTTCTGGCAACAAGATTCGACCACCACCATCAAGAAACCCAAGTAATCGTTCTCGGTCTGTCAGACTTATATTTTGCTGTGATTCGAGCAATGCTCGCCCTACTGATAAAGCGCCTGTGTCGCCCTGTTCCTGATATCGCTTACGTGCTTCTTTATAGAGCTTGGCATTTTTCTTTCCCATCTTTTTTATGGCCGCTTCCGCTTTTTGTTCGAAATCAACTTCCTTACCATATAAGTGGTTAAATCGTCTGGCCACTTCGCGGGTTAATTCAACATGCGCCACCTGATCTTCGCCGACAGGCACAAAGGCCGCTTTGTACATTAGAATGTCTGCGCTTTGGAGTAATGGATAACCCAAAAAGCCATAGGTCGCCAAATCTTTATCTTTAAGTTTTTCCTGCTGATCCTTAAAGCTTGGGACACGCTCTAACCATCCAAGTGGCGTTATCATCGATAATAAGGTGTGTAGTTCTGCATGCTCTGGCACACGTGACTGCACAAAAATAGTCGAGTTACCTGGGTTTACGCCAGTCGCTAGCCAATCAATTACCATATTGCGTGAACTTTCACCAATAATAGCGGGATTTTCATAATGAGTGGTTAAAGCATGCCAGTCCGCCACGAAGTAAAAACACTCGTAACTATGCTGTAGTTCAATCCAGTTTTTTAAAACGCCGTGGTAATGGCCTAAATGTAACAACCCTGTGGGACGCATTCCCGAAAGTACGCGGTTGTTTTGGCTAATTGCGATGTTCAATTAAGTGAAATTCCAAGCAGTTTAATATTATAGATTATACTTATAGAATCAAAGGGCGTCGATCTTTGTCGTAAGCCTATTAATTGCTATAGCACTATCTGACTTTGATACGCATCTATCACAAAAAGATTATTTAACCACAGGTTACGCAGATGAAAGATGCTGGTTGACTGTTACGGTGACATGATAAGCCACAGCACTATCAGGCGTGCGCATCTTGCCAATATCACACAGCAGTCAACAGGACGACAAACTTAATAATCACTAAAGTACAAGATTACTCGAAAATCACCTTAAAGCGCTTCGCTTTTCTGGCCTACGCATTATTATAGAAAACCCTTCAGCCAATCATTCAAAGTTCTAGGAAATCAACGGGGCCCTTGCCATGACGTATCACTTCTGGAATTGAATCAATCAAACTGATAACCGTAGATGGCTCAGTACCACAAAAACCACCATCAATGACCAAATCAACTTCCTTTTCATATCTTTGCCGAATCTGATCGGCATCATCCATAGCTTCTTGACTACCGACAGGGATCAAAGTGCTACTCATTATGGGCTGACCTAACGCCTCTAGTAATGAATGAACAATATTGTTATCCGGTACTCGCACACCTATCGTTTTGCGTTTTGGGTTCATTAACCTGCGCGGAACTTCAGATGTCGCCATAAGAAGAAACGTATAAGGTCCAGGGGTAAGTGCTTTCATTAAACGATAATCAGAATTTAAAACCTTGGCGTAAGTGCCAATTTCAGATAGGTCACTGCATATCAGAGTAAAATGATGGTTTTTATCAAGGCGCCTGATTCGAGCGATCCTCTCCATTGCAGACTTATCGCCAATATGACAGCCGAGTGCATAACTTGAATCAGTTGGGTATATTACAACACCACCTTTGTCTATGATCGATACAGCCTGTTGAATCAGCCGTTTTTGGGGGTTATCGGGATGAATTTCGAAAAACTGGGCCATAGTGATGGGTATCTAGAGCAAAAAAATAACGTATAAATCATCAATATTACTGACGCATACACAAAGATAAACACAGAGTGCGCCAAAAGCACACATTTTACTCATGATTTTAAAACGGCCTAAATCAAAATTTGGTAGCCAGAATGAAGAGAAATAGGCTCTAAGAAGATATTAATAAAATGGTTGTTTCAATAACAACACTAAGAAGTAGCTTTTCATCCTGTTAAATGAGTACTAATAAATCAAAATGGTTAGAAAAAAAGGCTCCGAAAGGAGCCTTTTTTATACTACATGCTATAAAACTATCGCTTTACAGGATTTCGTATTTTAACGTTGCTGCCATAGTAGTTGATGTATCAGTACCGACAACATCAGCGTCTTGACTGATGAACTCATACCATACCAAAGTCTTTGCACCTAAGGATTGAGTATAACCCAAAACTAAGTTAGTTGGGGTAGCAGGACCAGTATCTTGGCTACCGTACTGAGCATAAAAGCTACCGAAAGAACCTTGTAGTTGAAGGCTTGATAAGTCGTCTGTAGCGCCAGCAGCTGCGCCTTGTGATTGAAAATCAACCTTGTAACCGAAATCACCTGCAGCACCTTTTAATACTAAACCTGTAACAGCTTCTGTATCAACTGGGCTAGTTTTAACATCAGTCATACCTAAAGCAATATTGACAGGACCCGCATCAAAGGCAACAACAATTTCAATTGCGTCGATGGCTTCTTCATTTGCGTTAGGAGTTTGAGCACTCATCTGTGCAGTAATACCGAAAGAGACCGCTCCTGCGCCACCCATGTAAGTGATTGCGTTGCTTTGTACGCCGTCAGACAAGTGAGACTGTCCACCGTACCACCAAGTGTCATCAGTAGACATGTAGCTGTCCCATGTGTGATTGATTCCGTCACCAACATAGACCTGACCAAAATCACCTTTAAGGCCAAGTTGGAAGTCTCTGAGAGCTGCGCCAAACATGTGAGCTTCCCACTTGCCGAAAGCGGTCATACCATTACCAAGATCAGTTTCGCCTTTAATACCAAAACGACTACCAAAGTTTCTTAGCGTAGTAACAGTCTCAAGACCATTACCAGCATCAACAGATTCAACACCATAACGCATGCTGCCATAAACAGCGCTATCAGGACCATGACCAGCGGCTGAAGCCATCATTGGCGTTGCTGCAACACCGGCTACAGCCAGTGCTAATATAGTTTTCTTTAAATTCATAAAATTTCTCCAGTTAAAATTAAAATATTACATTAAATTCTGTAAAATGGCTTAGTTGGCCACTGAACGCAATGTAGAGGCTTTAGGCTTGGAAAGCAAGCAAAACGTTTTATATTTACAACAATGTTTCAAATTAGATAAAGACCATATATATCAGATAGTTAAATTCAATAATGACGCATATTCAGAGAACTCAACGTCCTGTGTTGTTTTTTTACAACCCTTTTCCGGTTATTTTCTATTATTTTTACAACAAATTTCATCGTGAATGCAATAGCTTGGTTATAAATGCACTAATTAAAACAAATGATAATTATCCTTTGAATTCAAAACGGTCTCTTTAATCAGAACCTTATGTTACAAATTTACTAACAACCTTTAAAACTTCGGTAGAAACTCAAAAGCTTATACCCGTTCGTTTTAATTATTGACAGCACCATTGAGTTTGATTGACCCACTCTCGACAATTCTAGTCTTATCAATGGGTAGGTATATTAAGGTTTAACCTTGTTAGCTAACTTGGTTTTTGCGCAACTATTTTACTGTAGTGTTAGAATATTAGTCAGTGAAAAAGTCCAGTGACTGTTCATCGCCAATTTCAAATTATAATGAATGATGCCACACGCTTTTTCGACAGGAGCCCAGCCATATGAAAGTTGCCTTTTATGCACCAATGAAACCTCCAACATCTACCGCACCCTCTGGAGACCGGTTAATCGGGCGGCTTTTAATGAATGCACTTCATAGTGCAGGGGTTTCAGTCGAACTAATGAGCCAATTTCGAAGTTACGAAGGCAAAGGAGATTCGGACCATCAAACGCGACTTAAAAGCATAGGGCAAAGGCTGGCTACTCGAATGGTGAGTCGACTATTAAAACGCCCGCCAAAAGAACGCCCATCGGCATGGCTGACTTATCATCTTTACCACAAAGCACCGGACTGGATTGGCCCGCTGGTTTCACAAAAGCTGTCTATTCCTTATGTGGTCATTGAAGCCTCCTTTGCCCCAAAGCAAGCGATTGGCAGCTGGCAGCTGGGTCATTCTGCAGTCTATAATACGCTCGCAAACACCGACCTCGCGATTGGTTTGAATAGTCAAGATGCCACTTGTGTTATTCCTTGCCTCTCAACACCTCAGCGGTACAAATCCTTGCGACCATTTTTAGATTCAACCTTGCTCGAGAAAGCTGGGAAAAATAGTGATGAACACCGGCGTGCTATTGCTGATGAGCTAAATGTCGACTCCCAGTCCGTGTTGCTACTGACTGTCGCCATGATGCGACCGGGCGACAAGGTCCAATCTTACAAAATTTTAGCGCAAGCTTTGCGTTTAATTGAAGATCAAGACTGGGTACTACTCGTCGTTGGCTCGGGTTCCGAAGCGCCTCAAGTTCGGTCATTTTTTTCGGGGTTTGGAAGTCGCATCATCTGGCTCGGAAAAGTTGAAGCAGATCGACTGGCGGCTCTCTACTCTGCATCCGATATTTTTGTCTGGCCAGCCGTAAAGGAATCACCCGGCATGTGCTTTCTGGAAGCGATGACGGCTGGTACGCCGGTCATAGGAGGAGATTCTGGTGGTGTACCCGATATCGTTGAGCATAACGTCACCGGTTTACTTGCCAAACACCTAGATGTGGATGACTTTGCGGCTTGTGTAAAGGCTCTTGTTGTAGATAAAGATAGACGCAGAACGATGGGTGCTGCTGGTGCAATGAATGTTTCCCATCATCATAAGATTGAATCAGCCGGTGAGCAATTGAAAAAACTATTATCCGAGGTGGCTCTATGACGCTTTTACTTTTGATACGCCACGGCGAGACCGCATGGAATGCTGAGCGTCGTTTGCAAGGACAAACTGACACTCCTCTCAGCTCATCCGGACGATCAATGGTGGAAAGCTGGTCTATCCCAGAAGATTATAATCAGTTTGAATGGGTATCCAGTCCACTTCAGCGTGCCACTGAGACTGCAAAAATCCTCGGTCACGTTCCAATGATTGAACCCGCATTAAGGGAGATGTCCTGGGGGCGATGGGAAGGTCTAAACTGGAAAGAGCTTCAAGTTAGTTTAGGTCTTGAAGCTATGCTCGCCCATGGTGCCGATAGTCTTGATTTTCGTCCACCACAAGGTGAAAGCCCGCGAGACTTACAGAATCGACTTCGCCCCTGGCTAGAACAACTGAAAAAGCCGACCATTGCTATTTGTCACAAAGGCGTACTTCAGGCTATCTATGCACTCGCAAGTGGCTGGCAAATGTCAGGAAAGCCCCCGATTAAATTTAAACATGGAGCCGCTCATTTATTTCACGTGGAGTCAGGTATTGTGACCGAACAGAAGATGAGTATAGCACTGACAAATCACTGCGCTCGAAAAGTATAGACAAACACTCTCCTGTTTAAAAGCAAACTCTATAACTAAAATTTACAAAAAATAAGATAGAATGCACGAAATTCATCCCTCCCGACTTAATAGCTAACCCATGAAACAATTATTCGACTTCCTACCGATCGTACTATTCTTTATCGTTTACAAATTTTTCCTTGATTTACCTGACGAATTAATTGTCGCGGTCAATGAATGGCTACCCTTCATGGCTTTGACGCCAGGCAATGAGAGTGATGCGATTTATATGGCCACACTTGTCGCCATCATCGCAACCATTATACAGGTAGCGTTCAGCGCTACCCTTCTAAAGAAAGTAGAAAAAATGCCCATCATAACCTTGGTTTTGCTGGTTATTTTTGGTGGCGCAACACTTTTATTGAAGGACCCTTTGTTCATTCAGTGGAAGCCTAGCGTCATAAATGGGTTATTCGGGATTGGCTTTTTATTGAGTCAATTTATCGGTAGCAAGCCATTAGTACAACGCTTGATGAGCCAGGCTGTCGCCATTGAAGATGATAGCGTATGGGAGAAACTCAATTTGTCCTGGGTTTTCTTTTTCGCAATTTCAGGACTTGCCAATATTATAGTGGCACCTGCAATAGACCCTTTCAACTTACAGTTCAGTGAAAGTACCTGGGTTGACTTTAAACTATTTGGTTTAATGGGGATGACGATTGCTTTCGTTATCGGTCAAGCGTTTTATCTGGCGCGTTTTATGCCTGAAACCACAAGGGATACAAAATAATGTTATACAGTTTTGTCGGAACTGATGTCGAAAATAGCCTCAAGGCCAGAATGGCTGCACGGCCTGCCCACGTTGAAAGATTAGTCGATTTGAAGAACCAAGGGAGGCTCATTATCGCCGGACCTAATCCCAACATTGATAGTAGCGACCCTGGAGAGGCTGGGTTTAGTGGTAGTATCATTATTGCTGAATTTGCGTCACTGAGCGATGCAGAAGAATGGGCTCAACAAGACCCTTATATTTTAACCGGTGTTTATGATAGCGTTAGTGTTAAACCATTTAACAAGGCGTTGCCGTAAAACTGGTCACCATCATTATCAGGAATTACCTTTATATTGCTAACGCCGCTTCATTCATTGCGGCTTCGTTCATTGCGTGGAGCAGCTGATCCTCTGATTCAATACGTTCAGCTATAGATTCCCCAATTAGAGATAAATCTTTATGGAGGTTGGTCAGACTTTCCTGATCGTCGGCACCATCGTATTTATCATTAAAGTCAACAAATTGTTCGGTCGTTTTCGATATCACGGGATAAACAGTACTGGCCATTTTTTTCACATTGCCACGTCGTTCTTGGCCGCCAATAATGCGTTCGTAGATTTCAAAATGACCCAAGGCTGAATAATCGACCAATGCTTGGCTGAATGCTTTCAGGCCTTCTATTGTTGACGAGAAACCGGCGGCCTCTTGGGATTCAAGTTTAGCGAGTTGCCACATAGCAACTAACACTTCCTGCCTTTCCGTTAATAACGATTGAATGGTCTGTGTTTGCCTTCCTCTTCGATCAATGTCATTTGAGGTCTTCTGTGCTATGCCTTCTAATGCTCGGATATGCAAGTCGCTCACGATTATCTCCTTAGTTCAATATATGCGGTTAAACATAACTGATTTTAACTATTGCCAACCAATATAACAGCACTTAATTACTTTTATTAATTATGCCAAAACTGTTTCTGGTAAATCTCATCTTGGAAGCAAATTAAGATTGGCTGGCTTTGGGTACCTAAATGATGAGTTAAATAACCGCTATTAAACAAATTATGTTCAATTAATCACCTTCCAGCGGACAAAATTCACCTAACGTTTTGTGCTGAGCCATGTTCATAAAGATATTACTCTCAATGAGATTTTGGGTAAAGGGACCATCGGGTCATGTTCATAAAGCGCAATCAAATATACTCAAGTTGGCACAATCGTTACAACAAATGGCTGGACTTGATCGGCTTGATACGGCTCCGCCAAACAAGTACCTATTTCTTTTCATCGAGTAGTGGCGATTCAATATCCACTTACGTAAAGATAGACCTGTATCAACTTCGGCAGTCTTAACCCTGTTCGAATGGCAGCTGCCCCTACCCACACCTTGACCAACTAATGGCTGGCGACCTGATAAGGCTGACCAAAAGTCAGAGCAGGAACAGTCTAAAGTAAAGATTATTCTTTTTTTCAATCGGTTCATTCAGCCTGTTTCTCGAACCGCATACGGATTCTCAGGGAGTATAAAAATGCTCAAAACGTATAGGCTCTGGTTTATCTTTATCGGATTGATATTGGTAGATAGGTCGTTTATGCTTCGTGTACAAACAAGCCCTCCCGCATCATGGTAAGTAAAGATTGTCCCTTAATATTTACTCACATTCCTAAAACTGGTGGAATGTCCTTATTCGCCGCAATGTGTCAGTACCACGGAATGAAAATGGCAGACATGTACAATATACCGGCACGTGATATTGATAAGGCTCCGATTGAGGAATTACTCAGCGATCAGGAAAAAAGTGTCTTTGCAGGACATTTTCCGTTCCGCCTGCATGAATGGTTATCGCGCCCTTCCTGCTACATGGCGATAGTACGTAAACCTCAGGATCGTATAATTTCTCTTTACTATTACTCGATTCAGTTCCGCGATATTACTCGTAATGCTCGAAAGGAAACCGGGTTGTCATATCAAGCGCTTTTCGACAATCGCACTATTCCTGATTTCTATGTTGATTTTTTGCCTTGGATAAAAGGATAGCAGACGCAGACTAAATTTCTCCGTTGCCTCTCAGCAGAACTTGATAATGGTATGGTTCGGCGTTTTAGCGGTATCGTTTTGCATGCAAAAGGATGTCCTAAAGAAGCGCTCGATAAAACCAAGGAAAATATTGAAAAATACTTTTCACTGGTGGGTGTTCAGGAACGTTTCCAGGATACCGTGCATCTGGCCAGCGCTATGTTTGGGGTAAACTTTACCGAATATCATATCAACAAAGGCGTTGATAAAAAGAAGACTGAACAAAAACTTAGCCTCAAAATGCGTCAACGAATTAATGAAATGAACCGACTTGATAATGATTTATACCAATGGGTAGTCGATCGTTTTGATAAAAACATGCTCAACCCAAGCAAGCCCATCATAGTTCCCGGAGGCAGTCGTACAGACTATGGTGAAGTGAAACTCTGGCATGCTGTTGGCAGCTCGACGAAGCGACAGGGTGCGATGGAGCTAAGCCCCGCTAATCAATAGATTACTGTTCTAATCTTGAAAAGAGAGCATCAGCTTATGGATGACCTATCCATTCTATGGTCGTTACCGAGAATCCCTTTAGGCGTAATATTGTTTAAAACTGATATTCGTACGACCCTAGGCCGACAGAAAATATCGAGATACTTTCGTTCAATGGAAGTCGCTGAAGCTTTCTGTCTGATACGCGGTTATTTGTTAACCTGTCGAAAACAAACTCTAGGCACTTTAGTAGTAACGAGATTCTTTTCAATAATTGAAAGATGAAATACTTACAGCGTTAAATATTTGATAGAATAATTTGATTTGAATTTCACCTAACCATATGATTTCGACAAGCCTCGAACAAATAGCCAAACTTGAAATGCTCTTTTCTGAACAAGAACACACCCTGCAAACACTCAACGATATAATAACTCGGCAGGACCGAGACATAACAAAACTAATGTTAGATTTCGAATCCCTAAAGCTGCAATATATCGATTTAAAATCACAGCTTCCTGACCAACAAACGACGTCGGAAGTCCCACCCCACTACTAGGCTATTTCCGGACACGTGGCGTGATGACTTTATCTTCAAAAATCAACGAAGCGTTAGAAAAGCTGCGCCATCAGAACCCAAGCGCTGATACTGACTTTCATGTCGAACTTAGCACAGACGGCGTTATTGTTTGTGGCAATCAGTTTAAATTTAAACATTCTTTTTCAGAACCGCAATTTTTAAAGCGCTTAATTCAACCCAATCAATTGCTAATTAAGGCCTGTACCAATAAACAACGGAGCATCCGCAAAGTTCTGGATTTAACTGGGGGTTGGGGCATGGATAGCTTCATCATTGCTCACAACGGGCGAGAAGTCACCATGCTCGAACAAAATCAGCTGGTTTACGCTATTACTGCACATTCTTTAAAGTGCATTGAAACAAACCCTAAGCTTGCTCAGGTTGCTCGTCGAATTACCTCGCTTCACTCCAACGGTCAGGCATTTTTAACCGACTCCGTCAATAATGATCAGTTTGACTGTATTTACTTAGACCCAATGTTTCCGAGCCATAAATCGAGCGCAAAGCCGTCGAAAGAAATGCAACTATTGCAGAAGATGACAACCAATGTAGACATAGAGTCAGTATTTAAACTCGCATTAGGACGAGCTAAAAACCGGGTCGTTATGAAACGGCCTTTAAAGTCGCCTGCCTTTTCTGATATTCAACCCGATCTGGTTTATCGCGAAAAAACAATACGTTTTGACATTTACCTGACAACTTAAAAAGGCTTTCGCTCTAGTCTCGGAAGTTATTGAATTGCAGTGGGATGCCTAAGTTAGCCTCTCGCAATAATTGCATCACCTGTTGCAACTCATCCCGCTTCTTTCCAGTCACCCTCACCTGTTCGTCTTGAATTGCAGCCTGAACTTTAATTTTTGATTCTTTGATCAACTTAACAATTTTACGCGCGATATCTTTATCTAATCCTTCTTTGACGGTGACCTGTTGCTTTGCTTTTTTATTCATCTCAATGATGTCGGCAAAATCTAGGCAACTAACATCGATGCCTCTTTTAGCCATTTTTTCTCTTAAGATAGGCGCCATTTGCTTAATTTGAAATTCAGATTCAGATATCAAAGTCAGCTCGTTAGCCGTCTGTTCAATTTTCGAATCAGATCCTTTAAAGTCATAGCGAGTTCCAATCTCTTTATTGGCTTGATCGATAGCATTACTGAGTTCGTGATGGTCGACTTCGGAAACCGCGTCAAATGTGGGCATATTGTTTACTTCAGTTAGTTGAGGCTTGGTTAGAAGAAATTAGATTAATAGATAGAAATGGTTAAACGGCTATAATCATGGTTGAAATTATAATCTGGAATTGACAGGTTTTGAAATTGATTATCCCCTGACAGTGCTCTACCGGCAAAATCGTAACTCGCAGTGCCACATATTTCTTTTAATATCTGCTTCTCTATTAATTCGATTGGGCAAGTAAAGTCGGTTCCCAAGGCGTATGAAACAAAATATGTTTCGCCTCTCGATCGAAGAGCATTTTTTGCGTAAGCTGGCTGGCGGCTCGAATCACTTTCAATGTCCTGCAGGTTATTTTTGGTATTTCTGAGTTGATCTTTAAGATTAATCGATCGCTTTATTAGCAGGATACTCAAGTTATCCTGCTGTAACCAGACTGGATTATCAAACGCAATCTCACTTTGAGTTATCGTAAAATAGTAGCTCGCCTGCACATTTTTGGGGCGAAGGTCGATTGAAAAATCAGCCAACACAAATAATAAACTGAATATCATTATACCAATTAGATATTTCATTAACCGTGATAGTAGCGCTCTTTTAGTTAGAACCATTGTTATAGCTGGCGCTTTCAGGCGGCCAAGGTGAAGAGCATTAGGCGCGGGGTAGTCAATTAGCGCTCGCTATTCAGTTCGATTGCTTCACCCAATTGCTCCGAGCAATAAAGACTTAACTGGGCAAACAGTTCTTTTTCAGTACTGGTATTAAGACACCAAACACTGTTTTTCTCGTCATAGTCGAAATGATAACCGCCTGACTTAGCCGCTACCCATATCTGGCTTAGCGGTGTTTGTTTATTAATAATAATTCGACTTCGATTTGGGAATTCTAGGGTTAAAATATCCGCTACATTGTCGTAATCGATGTCAGCATTCGATGCTTCGATGGCTTCTTCGATTGCAATCATGGTCTCTTCTGCTAACTGATTAAATTTTGATTCATTCATGGTTTAATTGCCTAAAAATTAGTGATTGTTCATCATTGTGTTACTCGGTATAGCTCTTTGCCATCAACCAGATAAATCCATCCTTTTGCTATTCGATAAATAAGCCAGATGGGAACAAAAAACAAGACCGCATATCCTATCATTATGGCGGTTGTGAGCATGCCCAGGCTGAGCCAGAGCAAACCAAACCAAAATGTATTCTTTTGCCAGATAAAATGCGACTGCAGCCAGCTACCTATTACATCATCACCTTTTATATAGTTAATCATCACGCCGATAATAGCGGGTACAAATATCAAAAAGGGAATAAAAGAAACCGCCTGTAATATGTAAACAGCATAGATGTATTTTTTAATATCAACACTAGAGCCGTCATTGCTCATGCTTATTTCTCATACATGGCCGTTGCTGAAATTAAAGCTTCAAACTGTTCCTGACTCAGTACATCAACACCCAGTGAATCGGCCTTAGTCACTTTCGACCCGGGCTTTTCACCGGCAATGACTGCCGTTGTTTTTGCCGACACACTAGTAGACACCTTCGCGCCGCGTTGTTTTAGCATGAGCGCTGCCTGATCGCGACCTAAGCCCTCTAGCGTTCCGGTAATGACAAAGGTTTGGCCTAATAACGGTAACGCGTTGACGGGGTCGGGCGCTATTACTTTAGGCCAATGAATGCCTTGTTCTATTAAATCAGTCACCACTGCAATATTATTGGGTTGTTCAAAAAAACGAATGATATTTTCGGCTACCACTGGCCCAACATCATCTACCTGTTGCAAGGTTTCGAAATCCGTCGTCATTAACGTTTTAATATCTCTGAAAAACAGGGCCAGCGCTTCGGCCGTTGCCTGCCCTACTTCACGAATACCTAATGCATAGATAAACCGAGGTAACGTCGTTAATTTACTCACTTCGATACTCTTTAATAAATTAGTCGCTGACTTTTCAGCCATTCGCTCTAATGCAGACAACTGTGACATTTTTAGATGATAGAGATCGCCTACCGACTGGATCATTTCCAGTTCGACCATTTTTTCGATTAACTTATCGCCTAGTCCGTCAATATCGAGTGCCTTGCGCGAAGCAAAGTGCTTTATGCCCTCTTTACGCTGCGCTGCACAAACTAAACCGCCGGTACAGCGATAGGCCGCCTGGCCTTCAGGTTTGATAACTTCTGACCGGCACACTGGACAATGTGCCGGCATTTCCGGTAGTTGAAGTTCGGATTGTCGCTGTTCGGTCACTGGCATGACGACTTCAGGAATGACATCACCCGCACGGCGAACAATTACAACATCACCAATCCGAACATCTTTACGGGCTATTTCACCCATGTTGTGAAGCGTTGCATTACTCACCATCACACCGCCAACAAAAACAGGCTCTAACCTGGCAACAGGAGTAATGGCACCGGTTCGGCCGACTTGAAAGTTGACATCAAGTAACCGTGTCATTACTTCTTGTGCTGGAAACTTATACGCAATCGCCCATCGTGGTGCGCGTGAAACATAACCCGCTTGCTGCTGCTGGGTGATGTCATCTAGTTTAAACACGACACCGTCGATTTCAAACGCTAGTTGATCACGTTGCTCAAGTATCTGTTGTCGATAATCGAGGCAACCTTGAACCGCCATAACACGCTGGATAAAAGGACTGATAGGCAAGCCAATGGTGGTTAAATACTGCATTCGTTCAAATTGGCTGTCGGGCAAACTATATTTATCATCTACCCAGCCAATCGCGTAACTGCAAAAAGTCAATGGTCGGCTCGCTGTAATGCGCGAATCAAGCAATCTTAAGCTCCCAGCGGCTGCGTTCCGCGGGTTGGCAAAAACCTTGGCGTCTTTTCGACGTTGATCATTGTTGAGCTTTTCGAATCCGGCATGATCCATATACACCTCACCCCGCACTTCAATCCGGCTAGGTAAATGACTGCCTTTTAGCACCAGTGGAATTGATTTAAGGGTTCGCGCATTGGCCGTGATGTTTTCACCTGTCTTGCCATCACCTCTGGTCGCGGCACGAATTAAAGTGCCATTGTGATAGAGCAAACTAACCGCCAACCCGTCGAGCTTGGGTTCTGCAGTGAAATGTAGGGGCGCTTCTTTGGTAATCACTCTGTCACTTAACCGCTTCTCAAAAGCCTGCATTTCTGATGCGTCAAAGGCATTATCTAAAGACAGCATGGCAACTTCGTGGTCGACGCTTTCAAAGTGAGTTGATGGCGCAGTACCGACCCTTTGGGTAGGTGATTCGGCAGACTCTAGTTCGGGATATTGTTGTTCGAACTGTTGCAATTGACGATAAAGTTGATCATAAGCCTGATCCGTAATACTGGCATCATCTAGACCATAATAACGATAGTTATATAGGTTTATTTTTTGCCTTAGTGCTTCGACTTCAAGGCGGATGTTATCTGTAAGAACTGCCATAATTATCGTTTAAGGTATCAATTAAGCTAAATGTTAAGAATCGAGTTTTGATCGAATTTGAGTAACATCGCTAATAGTGAGCAGGTTGTGATTGGGCTGATATACTTTTACCTTAAGCAAGCGAACCAGCTCATCAATTTTCTTCAGCATAATTTCATACGACTCGGCTGGATTGCTGTTGGATTGTAGGTCAATAAAGCAATTAAAGCCTTGCGAAGAAAACTCAGGATTACCGATCTCAATAAAATGGCCAGGGGCTGAAAGATTAGTCATCGTAAAGCTGAGCTCATTTTCATGGCGATACACCATATAGCCAGCGTTGTTCGCCTCTAAACCTACCTGACACAACACACTTTCGACTTCTTCACTGGTCATCAGGTGAAAATCCGTGTGATAAAGCAAATAATTAACCAATTGCTCGGGTGCCATGCTAGCGAGGATGTCTGCAATAAACCATTGGGGGGGGGGTAACTTAAATGGCGTTAAGTCGGCCTCAATTGTGGGGTTAATTTGAATATCGTCATAACTTTCAGGTTCATCTGTTTCGGTCATTATTTGGCTAATATAGTCCAGTTCAGTTCGTAGCTCTTCATCTTCGATGAAAGCAGAATCATCTTCTTCGCGAGTCAAGGTTTCCATTGCAATACGCTTACGCAGGCGATTCTGGTACAAACCATGTAAATAAATACCGACTAGCAGCACAACGCCTATGATTGCTAATGTCCAGCGTAATGCTGATGCATCCATTTTTTTGATCCCTAAACCGAATATCTTGTTTTAAAGATACTACTGTAAGCCAACTAATTCCACTGCGGCGCTGACATCGACTGACACTAATCTCGATACGCCAGGCTCATGCATAGTCACCCCGTTAAGATTTTGCGCCAATTCCATGGTGATTTTATTATGCGAAATCATTATAAACTGAACCTGCTCTGACATTTCGCCCACCATCGCACAAAAACGAGCAACGTTGGCATCATCAAGTGGCGCATCGACTTCGTCAAGCATGCAAAAAGGCGAAGGATTTAGTTCAAAAATGGCAAAAATTAATGCGACAGCGGTTAATGCTTTTTCTCCACCTGAAAGTAATTGCAAGTTAGTCACTCGCTTGCCGGGTGGTCTCGCCATAATAACAACACCAGTGTTGAGTAGGTCGTCTTCAGTCAGTTCCAACCTGGCTTCACCACCACCAAATAGCTTAGGAAAACGCTCTCCCATACGACTGTTAACATGATCAAATGTCTCTTTAAAGCGCTCTCTGGTCTCTTTATCAATTTTTTTAATCGCATTTTCCAGCGTGGTTAAGGCTGAGGTTAAATCATCATTTTGAGCATCAAGGTACAGCTTGCGCTCAGATTGCTCTTGATACTCATGAATGGCAGCCAAATTGATGGGGCCAAGGCGATCGATACGAACCACTATCTCATTGAGTTGTTGCTGCCATTGCTCTGGCGTAGCTTCTGGGCTCAGGTTTTCTGCCAGCTCGGTTAGATCAATCCCTGTTTTTTGTAGTTGTTGCTCGACAGCATTGCAACCGATCTTTAACGCTTGACATTGCATTCTCTGCTCTTCCAGACTGTTTCTCGCTTCTTCTACTTGTGTTTGAAGTATGTTCCTTTGCCCTTCAGAGCTACGTTGCTGGTTGTCGAGCTTGGTGACAGCCTCTTGCGACTGTCTTAGTGCCACTTCATTTTGCCTACGTGATTCTAGTAAAGCCTGTAACGATTCTTCCATTGCCTGAACCGGTGCAATCACTTCTTCTATTGCTATAGTAAGCTCTTCTGAGCGACGACCAAACTGTTCGCCTTGCTGATTCAGACGTTTTATATTAGCTAGGCTTGAACGATGATCTGCCTCCAAAGCCTGCAACTGCATTTGTTGTTGATGGGCCTGTTCGCGACTTTGTTTTAATCGATTACGTGAGCTGTTCAAGGTTTGTTGATAATCTTCTTTTTGAGCGAGTAAGTCGGCATCCTGTTCGGCCATCTGTTCAATTTGAACCAGTAGTTCATTGCGTTTCTCGCTATTGGCCTGTAGCTCGACGTTATGTTTCAGCTCCAGCTCGTCTAATTCTTGGAATTCTTTTTGAAGCTGCTGATGACGGCTATAAACTTGATCAACTCTGCCCTTGCGCTGTGTTAATTGATTTCTCAGGTCTGAGGCTTGTTGTTGTAATTGATTCAATGCGCGTTGTTCGCCATCTCGTTGTTGCTCAAAGTGCTGCAAACGCTGTCGATCGTCGTCGGCACATAATTTTAAAGCCAACGCACTTTGAGTAATGTCATCAAGCTGTTTTCGAATACGCTTTATTTCCTGCTCGCGAGCAAGCATGCCACTGCGTTGATCCTCATCGCCTAATTGTAAAACCCAATTAGTGCCAGCCCAGAGTCCATCCCGAGTGACAAGACTCTCACCGGCTTCTAACATTGGTTTTTTGAAGGATAATTCCTGTGCGTCCAGGCAGAGGTAAATACCAGACAGCAGAGCAGACAAATCGATATCACAATCGATAGCGTCAAGCAGTCTAGGCCAATCCTTTTGATCTTTACGGGCAGCCCTATTACGCTGCCTATCGAATAGTGCCAAGCTTTGATTCGGAAGCAGTGTATCGGGAATAGCTTGCCCTGGCTCTACGCAATAGGCGCTTAAGAACGAACCTAAAACAACTTCAACCGCTTTTTCTGCTTGATTTCTCACTTTGAGTATTTCGGTTAGGCGTTTGCCTGAGTCGATTCGCTGTTGTGACAACCAATGTCGCACATCTTCACTATCTTCGGCTAACACATGCTGTTGCAATGCCTCTAGTGAACTTAAGCGACCTCGCAGGTTCTGCACCTCAGTTCGTTTCTCGTCTAGCTGAGTCGATTGCTGTTCAATGCTATCGCGCAACTCGAGTATTTCATCGCCCTTTGCTTCCATCTGTTCCTGGGTAGCAGCATGCTCCTGACTCTTGGCTTCGGCTTGTTGCTCAAGACTGGTTATTTCCTGGTCGAAGGCAGAGGTATCGAGCGTTTTAGACTCTGCCTGGAATTTTTCACGACGCTGCCCTGATTGTCGCAGCTGTCGTTCAATGTGTTCGATACCACGATTTTCAATTTGTGCCGACTCGTGTATTTTATTAAAGTCACGTCGAAATTGGTCTGTTTTTTCCTGCCACGCGACCATATCGGCTTCAGCTTGAACAGAGGCTTGTTCCTGCATTTGAAATTCGGTAGTAGACGATTCAAGTTGAGGCTGAATACTGGCTATGTTGGTTTCAAATCGGGTTACTTTTTGCTGATCACTATCGATCATTTGTTGCGAGTCTTTTAGAGACTGCTGAATATTTTGTAATTCAAGACTATTATGCTGACGCAAATTCCGTTGATGCTCTATCGATTGTTCCTGGGTCGATATCTCAGAACCTAGTCGATAATATTGGGTTTGCACTTCGTTGTGATGATCAG
>Ga0307489_10000133_pt1 | contig 38434 bp, 28 predicted proteins | sample SB12metaG_FD_202247 | JGI IMG/M metagenome (GOLD analysis project Ga0307489, IMG submission 202247) | Sea-ice brine microbial communities from Beaufort Sea near Barrow, Alaska, United States - SB 1.2 | ecosystem: Environmental > Aquatic > Marine > Coastal | place: USA: Alaska | collected... | reverse complement strand
CAACTTTGAACCTGATAATCAGCCTGAGTTAAGGACTGGCAAATCAGCTCTCTAATATCAGTATCATCCTCAACCACCAATATTTTCATAAATTTAGTATTTTCATAAAATTTGTATTTTATAAGACCAATTAAGATTGTTTAGCCAACGTTGCCAATATATACAAGTTTATTATGACAGTTTAATGACAAAACGAAAAAAACGATTTCACCAGATTTAATGGAGCCTTTTAGACTCGCTTGCAATTGTGATGGAAAGAGATCTAGTTCATCAAATACTATAACCATAAAAAAAGGGTAAAAACGACACTCGCTTTTACCCCTCGGATTAGCACAAGATGTAGCCTCAATGGCTATACGATGGCTTTCATACCCGTCATGTAACCGCGTAGCTTGCGCCCCACTATTTCAACTGAATGACCTCGCAACTGAGCGTTGATATCGACTAACGTTTTGTTATCGACACTAGCGTTGTTGTCGGCCAAGCCAGCACCAATAACGTCAGTCTTGATACCAGGCATAAACTTCTCTGCCAGCAACGGACGAGCCAGGTGATCGAACAAGTAGCATCCGTATTCGGCTGTGTCAGAAATAACAACATTCATTTCATAAAGCTTCTTACGCGCCACTAGATTTGCGATTAACGGCGTTTCATGGAGAGATTCGTAATAGGCCGATTCTTCAACAATACCGGCTTCAACCATGGTCTCATAAGCAAGTTCAACACCCGCTCGAACCATTGCAACCATTACGATACCTTTGTCGAAGTAGTCCTGTTCAGGTATTTCTACATCGCCAGCCGCTTGCTTTTCAAAACCCGTTTCTGCTGTTGCAGCACGCCACTTTAAAAGGTCAGCATCATCGTTGTCCCAATCGGCCATCATTCCACTAGAGAAATGACCTGACATGATATCGTCCTGATGCTTTTGAAACAGTGGGCGTAACAAGTCTTTTAGTTCTTCTGATAATTCATAAGCTTTAATCTTTGCTGGATTAGTCAGGCGATCCATCATATGCGTCACACCACCGTATTTGAGTGCTTCGGTAATGGTTTCCCAGCCATACTGAATAAACTTAGAGGCGTAGCCAGGATCAATACCTTCTTCAACCATCTTGTCATAACAAAGTATCGAGCCTGTTTGCAGGGTGCCACAAAGAATAGTTTGCTCGCCCATCAAATCAGACTTTACTTCGGCAATAGGTGATGATTGTAAAACACCCGCATGATGACCACCGGTACCAACCGCTAATGCCTTGGCGATTTTCATGCCATCACCATTGGGATCATTTTCACGATGAACAGCGATCAGTGTCGGTACGCCAAAACCACGAACATATTCTGCACGCACTTCCGAACCCGGGCATTTTGGGCACATCATCACTACCGTGATGTTTTTGTTAACCTTCATGCCTTCTTCGACGAGGTTAAAGCCGTGGGCATAATCAAGCGTTGCACCCGCTTTCATCATTGGCATAACCGCACTCACGACAGCACTATGCTGTTTGTCCGGTGTTAAATTCATAACAATATCAGCGGTTGGAATCAGTTCTTCATAAGTACCAACTGTAAAACCATTTTCAGACGCGTTCTTGAATGACTGACGCTTTTCAGCAATAGCTGCAGCCCGCAGTGTATAGCTCACATCAAGACCAGAATCACGCAAGTTTAAGCCCTGGTTTAAGCCCTGAGCACCGCAACCAACGATGACAATCTTTTTGCCACGGATGTAGTCGACGCCATCGGCAAATTCATCTTTGCCCATGAACCGACATTTTGCTAATTCTTCTAGCTGTAAACGCAGCGGCAAAGTATTAAAGTAGTTTTCACGCATAAGAATTCCTGAATTAAAATTAGACTATTTAATCATGCACCTATTGTCATGTTGCGTAAAATGAAATATTTGCTATGTTACGTTGCATATTAAGCATTGCTAAAGCTGAATACGAGCATCCGATCCAAAATCGATGGAACTCATTATTATGGACATGAAAACATTACAAATATTCTTGCACTTGGCCGATTCACTTCACTTTGGCCAAACTGCCACGCATTGTAATTTGACACCTTCAGCCATTAGCCGCCAATTACAGCGTTTGGAAGAGGATATTGGACATAAGCTATTCGAGCGCAATAACCGGCAGGTTGGACTAACACCCGCAGGACGCCATTTCCAGGACTATGCCCACAAGGCGCTAAATGATTGGCAGCAAGTGCGTGCCGATTTGAATGCCAACCACACCCGTTTGCATGGCGAGGTGAGCTTATTTGGCTCGGTAACCGCAAGCTATAGTATGCTGACCCAAATACTTTCCAAAATGCGTGAAACTTGCCCTGGCATAGAACTTAAACTCCGCACTGGTGATCAAGCTGATGGTGTAGAACGTGTGTTAGCCGGCCAAGATGATAGTGCCATTGTTGCGACACCCGCCATTTTACCCGACAAGCTTGCGTTCCTTTCACTACGGACTACCCCTCTACGTTTAATTGGCCCAAAAACTCCCAGCGTACTGAGCCAACAAATTGACCACATCATTGCCCAAAGTTCTGAACCCAACTGGGCAGAGATACCAATGGTGTTGGCCGAGCGAGGCCTCGCACGCGAGCAATTATTGACCCGTTTGAGTGAATTAGGAGAAAAACCCAATATCTACGCTCAGGTTGCAGGTCATGAAGCCTTGGTATCGATGGTCAGCCTAGGCTTTGGTGTTGCAGTGGTCCCTGAGTTGGTAATTGAGCATAGTCCCAAGCGTGACACGGTGAGGATCTTACCCTGGCTGACTGATCTTCAACCCTTTACCTTGAGCCTATGTGCATTAAAGGCCCATATCAAAGATCCCTTGCTGAAAGCTTTATGGGATTGCGCACAACAAACTCATCCGCAAAGTTTGTGATTAGCCCCATAATATATCGAGTAAAAGCATTCGACGAATACCTCTACACCTCACTCTAGTTGAATTTTTGTGGTAACAGATGCAAGAAAAGTGACTGATAGTCGCCGGATTTCAGCGATAATGATGCCAAACAGCCTGCATCTTCAACCTTGAGGCACCCTTTGTTTGAGCTCAAATAGGTCGTATTAGAATCGGAGTCAATGAAGCGAACGCTGTCTATTTTAGAAAGACATAATTTCAAAAACTCTAGATTCTTTTCTATTTCAAATTTATCGGTATCTGAATAAACTTCGGCAGGGGTTGTCGCTTTGATATTAATCTTTTGGTAGCGCTCAATGTTAACGAAGCCCATCGGATCAAAAATATTAAGTTGGCCTTGCGACCCATTGGCAATCAACAATGGGAAGTTATTAATAGGGACATCATTATCTAAAAATTCGAAAATAAATTTTGGCTGATTATGAGATAGCCATTTGAACAACAACTTAGGAATACCTTCGTAAGCCTCAACACTGTGACCTAGGAAATCTTCGACTGATTTATAACGACCTCGCTCTAAACCCCTTTTCCAGCCTCGTTCAACAGTCGCTTCAGGGGGCGTGATGACAAAATACATATACATAGTGTCAATATATTTTGCATAAGTCTTATGTAACACTCTCGTTATCTTAGCGCTGTTAAAACTGTCGAACCGAAACCGATCAACCATTAAGTGCGGTATAGCCTGTCGCTTGTCGGCCTTACGACGAATGTATTGATCGAGCTTAGAATCAATTATATTAACTTCGTGGCTGGTAAATCGGCCCGCATATTTATAAGCATCACCAAGCGAATCATAGTCCAGCAGCATTCTTCGCCAAATATCAGGGCTGATGGTAGCGTAGCCGTTATTTTCAATTCCGATCTTTGCCATAATTTGACGCAGCCTGGGTCGCAAGGAGCTTTTACCAGCTGCCGAGGTCCCTTTTAAACTGATCAAAATAGCCTCATCTGCGTCAGGTAACTCTGGATACTGCTGCTCAACAATGGCCTGAAATATTAAGGGATGCACCATTTCACCAATCAAGTGCGAACCATAGTAGTAACAAACATGACGTGTCGATAACTTAGTCAACAAGGCGATGTCCTTACCCAAATACCCGCGTTGATTAGCAATAGCGCCCAGTACACGACTGAGACTTCGATAGACCGCCGAAGATAATGCATTTTCGGCATTAAGCCCTTTCTCTTTAAAACCACTAATTATTTCAAACTCTCGCTCCTGTTGGCTTAAAGGGGAACGGGTAACTTTAGCTTTTTTTGTACTGGCAAACGGCCAGATCCTTTTCAGTAGTGGCGTTTTATGATTATTAGTCGCAACGTTGAGATTGAAAAGCGAATCCTGTAGTTCCTTTTCGATAGCGGACCTCGCCTGCTTGTGCATGGCTCGATAGCTATCTCGGATTTCATCCATGTTGGGTTGAATGTAGGTATTGAGAATTTTATCCGCTATTTGGCGAAAGGTAATACCCAGATCTGCCTCCTCATCACTTTCGACAATAGCAATTTCGGCAGTAATCCGAATAATGACTTCATGCAATAGGAGGCGTTCAGGGTGAAATTGAATTAATTCTTCATGACTTAATCCCGTCATTTGAGCCAATTCCAAAATTTCATCAAAGGCAGTCGTCGTGTTGTCAGGCAGATAGACCGTTTCTTGATTTTTATAATCCTCTGGTATTTCGGTCTCGATACCGGGATTCCAAGCTGAATATTCAAAACTTGTCATCTTTATTTTGCCTAAAGCCAAAAGCTATTACTAAAGGTTACGTTTGATAATTACCAACCAGTTAAATTGTTAGGCAAATCAAAACCCTGTTTCTTTATCGGTAAGGTTAGCGATAGTCTGCTAATTAATAAACCCCTCGACCAAACGAAGCTTCATAAAGAATAAAGATTCCTGTCACAAAAACTTCAACGAAAAAATCAACTCACAATACTACACTGACACCCAATTTTGGTTATAACCGCCAACAAACAGCTATCAGTTCTATTGCGATGATGAGCCCGAATAAAATATAAACCTATACAGGGTATTATAATGAGAAGTTAGGATTTGATCGATTTCAAGTTTGTTAAAAAAAACAATGTGCCTAGAGACGCCCTCAATATAAATGGTCAAGCTATTGCAGCATTCATCACATTGGGGATAATCACGCCCTCTCTTATTTGCGATCGCAATACCATGAAGATTATTCTTTCTAATCTCAGTGTTCAGTTTGAGACTTATTTTAGTCTTAACTCGATTAACTGGGAAATCACTTCCAACCAACACTGGGCAATCGTTGGCACCAATGGTTCGGGTAAGTCGGCATTGGCAGCAATATTAACAGGCGCTGGTGATATTATTTCAGGTGAGATTAATGGTTTGCCCCAACAAGTGGCTATTGCATCGTTTGAAGCACAGGCTGAATTAATCGAAGCCGAGCTTAAAAAAGATGATGCGGATTTATTAGATGTAGTTGCAGTCGGTACGCCGGTTCGAGAGTTACTTGATCAGACCTGTGCTGATCAACTGTTACAACAAAGGCTGATAGCCGCTTTTAATTTCGAAGGTTTACTTGACAGAGGGTTCCGCAAGTTGTCCTCTGGTGAGTCTCGCAAGTTAATGCTAATAAGAGCCTTGACCAGCCAAGCACAGCTATTAATTTTAGATGAACCTTTCGAGGGACTGGACGCAAACGCCTGTCTTTATTTACAACAACTATTAAAAGACATTGCGCAACATACGCCCATTGTCATGGTGTTGAACCGATTAGATGAAATACCCGATTTTGTCAGCCATATAGCCTATGTTAATAAGGCAGCACTGGCTTTAGAAATTGACACAAAAGATGACGATGCTATGGTTAATTTAACTCAGCTCATGCATCTCAAAACAACAGACTTATCAGTTCCGGCTGCCACTGAAAACCAGCCGGTCACCTCACTTGATAACAATCAACCATTGGTCCGTATGCGTCAGGTTCGGGTGGCTTATGGTGACAGTGTTATTTTTTCTGATCTCGACTGGACTATCGAAGCAGGCCAGCACTGGCAGGTCACTGGCCCCAATGGCAGTGGTAAAACTTGCTTATTGAATTTGATTACTGGCGATCATCCACAATGCTATATCAATGATATTTTTGTTTTTGGAATGCAACGGGGCAATGGAGAAAGCATTTGGCAAATTAAACAGCACCTGGGCTATGTGTCTAGTGCATTGCAGTGGGAGTATCGAGTTACCGTGAGCGTGCGTAATGCGATTATTTCTGGCTTTTACGACAGCATCGGGATTTATCAACAATATACAGACGAGCAAAAAAGTATCGCAGATCACTGGCTGTCGTTACTCGGTATGAGCCCTCGTGCTGACGAACCCTTTAACCAATTGTCTTTTGGTGATCAGAGGCTGATATTAATAGCCCGTGCTATGGTAAAGCATCCCTCGCTATTAATTTTGGATGAACCCTGCTTGGGACTAGATGACTTGAACCGACAGTTGGTATTAGCGCTGATAGAAAAGATCTGTGAAGGCCTCGAAACTACCGTGCTATACGTAAATCACCGAAGCGAAGACAGCATTCAGGGTATTCAAAACCATTTAGCGATGTCGTAGACTGTTGGCATGAACTGTTTTTTTAGTCACCTTTAGCCAGTCGACTTTAATCTCTTATATTAATTTAAGCGGCCTACTGTCCCAAGAATCACTGTCACCAGAAACGCAGGCATCATTGGATAATTGAAACACCTTCAGCTTCTAACACCGTTTTTGCGTCTGCCCGCTCAATAACCTTTAGCAAGGTAGTTTGGATAGTTTCATCTTTTCTAACGTCACTCTCACTCGTGAACTTTTGTTGTTGAGCTTCAGCGCCTTCTTCTGATATGAAACAAACCACAACTTCGGTCGCAAAATCAGTTGTTTCACCAAAGTAAGCGAGTGAAATCTGGGGGTATCCTTGAAACCCTTTTTTAACCCACTTGGCTATGCGCTTTGTTGATTTATCCAAATTCATAATTGATATCCAAAAGAAATATAACAACACCTTACAAAGACTAGATATAGTTAGCTAATATATTGAGCAGAGTGGCAGTAGCTGAGGCCTTACGAGGCTATTACTTCAACCAAACCTGTCTGCCCATTGACCATCATGCTCTTTTTCACAATTTTGTTCTGTATCATATGAAATATGATCGGCCATATTTTTCACTTTAATATCGACCTCTTGAAGTTTCGCCTGAATAAGAGACGTCAGTTCATTTTTACTTTTTTGGGATGTAAAACTCGAAAGGTTATCATTTGTATCAAAAACACATACAACCTTTAAACTTTTAGGAAAATCCGAATAGTTGACCAAGTGAGTTAACCATTGAAAGCCATCAATTTGCTCCAATGCAAATTCGCAAACATCGGTTAATACAAGCCTAAGTTGATTATCAATTTTTTTATCAGTTTTACGCATATTTTAACTGCAGCCTTACCCCTGCTATAAAGGTGAAAAAATAATAAGAAGGGCCTCATTAGGCTCTTTAATTGGCATTGGTTGCTGACCACTGACCGTTAGCTTTATCTATCAACACCCAAATTAAGGCTTTAAAATCCAAGGCATGACTACCCAGCATAAGGTAAAGACCAAAATTAATTATAAACTCAAATCTGCCATTTTTTTATTGCTTTTCCGAACTATTATAGCATTTCATTGTTATCAATATCTTTAGGCTACTGTGAATACACCAGTCATCAGAAATCTAGACTTATATCAATTACCTTCACTCCAAATAGCAGTTTACCTAACGCCGTAATTTGATTAAGCCAACTGATAGGCGAATTTTGGCCCAGCAGCTAATGAGCGTCTCACCCTGAATTTCGTAAATGATCCTATAGACTTTCAGCCTTAGGGCCTAAATCAAGGACCATTACTGTTAATATGTTAATCGTGCTGACTCATAATAAACATCTTTAATAGTGATTCTTTTATGGTGAGCAGCCCAAAATATTGATATTTTTCCGAATGTTTAAATATCTGTGCACCTCCTCACATTTTACTACCAATAACTTTGCAGTCACCTCTAAGTATTATGCTATTCTCAGGATTGATGAATTTGAGAATTTAAGTAAATCAAATGTTTAAAATCATCTTGAAGGTTGGTTTATAACCCCTTCAGCAACAGCACTAATAAAATGTAAGCCGATGTTAAAATTAAATGGCGCAAAGACATCAATGGAAAGAATAACGTTCGCATGTCAGAAAACTAAGTTAATGAATAAATATTGGGTCAATATTTCTTTAGGCGGAATATTATTATTTAACTCAATAGGTTCAATCGCTAGCTTATTGCTTGCTCCTGATTTAGTCGGTTACTCTGCCGTGGCTGGTGCCGCACTAAGTGTCGCGGCAGATTCTGTTGTAACTGATGATCTAGGTGCAAAAGCAGCCGTTGGTATCGGTGCTAGCACTCAAACTCAAAACATATACTCTGGCGCCGCAGTTGCCGCAGGTGCTTTCAGTAACAGTGAAAACATATTTGCAATAGCCGCTGCAGGTATTGCGGCTAATGCTAGTGCCAAAAATATTTATGCTGGCGCCGCGGCTGTATTGGGTGCTAGCGCTAGTGCCAAAAACATTTATTCTGGCGCAGCAGTTAGTTTGGGTGCATCTTCGTCTTCACATGACGTATATGCGGTTGGAGCTATCACTGGAACTGGAACAAACAGTAGTAGCGTTGGTGCTGGCGCCATTACTACGCCAGCTATAAATGCACACAAGGAAACGTTTGATATTGAACAAGCTTTAATACAAATAGATATTGCCCAGAAATCCTTATCCAGCCTCGAACATGATTTTGAACTAGGTGTGGGTTTGGGAAGTAACACTTTTGTCCCTGGAATATATAAAGGGAATGCTCTTACTATAGCCGCAAATTCAATCATTCAATTTGATGGAAATGATGAAGAAGCTCCCCTTTGGGTTTTTAATCTGGGGGCTGCCTTGGTTGTCGGTGCTGGAAATAGATTCGAAATAATAAACGCAGGCCCCGGTGCTAGTGTCATTTGGAATTTAGGGGGTGCGTTAGACCTTGGTGCTGGCACCTCCTTTGTGGGTACTGCCTTTGTGACTGGAGCAGTAACCGCGGCTACATCAAACGTTAGTTGTGGAAACTTATTTGCTACAGCTGCTATTGGTGTAGGTTCAATCATATCGACGAACTGTGCCAAGTCAGATACTTGGACTGGCTCAGTTAATGGCTTAGCTGATGGCGTTGAAATCATTAATGGGACCGTTTCAAACAGATCATTTAAAGTACCGGAGCCATCGACAGGTTTACTGATGTCTGGCTTAGTCTTGATACTTTTGTTTGGCCAATTAAAAAGTAGACCGGCAGGTAATAGCAAAAGTCAAAAATTGAACTGAATTCTTGGTTCAATCAAAAAATTCACAGGGTATAGCCCCTGTGTCATTAAAGTTAAACAATAAAAACCAGAACCCGTTATTCCCAAAAAGAATCAATGGTGTTGCAATTTTATTCTGAAGGAGCCTAAGGCTTTTAACATGAGAAACTAAAGTAAAAAAAACATTTTTATACTATTTTAATGCAATCAGGCTAGTAGTTGCTCTAGTTAGCGAATTGGGTCAGCCAATTTGGCCAAATTAAATTTGCTACACAACGTAGGAAACAGAAAAGTGGAGGCGCTATTGTAGAGTAGATCAGTTTTTAATTTGACCGGCTCTAGTTATAGTCATGCCACCGACACCTGTAAAGATGTCGGTGTAGAACGGTACATTATTAAATGGATGTGATGAGTTTAAGTATTGCGGATGCAATTACTGAACATGCCTAACCCAAGGACAGCATCCACTTTAAAGCCAACGACTAGTCGTGAAAGGTTCATAATTTGCCATAATGATGGTATTTACCATAATTTAATAGCATTCGGATGAACCAAATTAATGTTTATGTAATATGATTTAAGTCATTTCTTTAGCCATGTAAACATTAATTTTTGAAGTATGCATAAAATAAAATTTATTTCTCTAATCATTCCCCCGTTAACGTAAATGTAAATATTGTGCTGTACCTTCAAGCAACATCTGTACAGCCATAATGATCAAGACCATACCCATCAAACGTTCTATGGCGAACAAACCTTTTTCACCCAACACCCTGTAAAGTTTACGCGAGGCTAACAAAATACTGGCAGAAACGAACCAAGCTGCTGTCACCGCCAACCATAATTCAAGCCACTGGCCTTCGGCCGATTTACGCATCAGCATGATCATTGCTAGGCTTGATGGTCCCGCCATCATTGGGATCGCTAAAGGCACTATAAACGGTTCACCATCAGGTGTTTTTCCCAACAAGCCACCTTCTTTTGGGAACACCATTTTTATCGCAATCAAAAATAAGACAATGCCGCCACCAATACGAATGGCTTCTTGAGATACCTGCAAAAATGACAAAATATGCGGTCCTAAGAGCAAAAACATTAACAATACGATATAGGCGATCAGCAATTCTCGGCGCAAAACAAACCGCCGCCGCTCTTCGGGCACTTGCTTTAATACCGACAAAAATAAAGGAATGTTTCCCAACGGATCCATAACTAAAAACAGCAAAGTAGCCGATGCAAAAATATCCATGCATGTCTCAATAAAAGATTGATTTAGATGTCGCTGAATAACGACAGAATGTCAAGTATAAAAGGCCTATCCGCCAATATCAATTCGCGCAACCCATAACACAGGCTGCCTTTTCTTTAGTTATTGGCTGTAAACCTTAATTTAGCGCGCCCTTCTAACTTAACGCGATAAAACGCACCGGTATATTTTAGGCATAATAGTCTAGCCATCAGAAAAATTTAATACTATCTAATGAGCACTCTGCTCACGTCCATAGCCCTATTGGCTCTATTGCATTGCTCTTTTCAATGTAAAAGGACTCGAACTCATTATTTGCAGGTTCTAAGGTTGGCTGACCAAAGTTAGCTATCCATCCTCTACTTTAAGCAAAGCTTGTGCACTAGGCCTAGTCCTACGTATGGGCATGTGTCGGCATCACAGCATTCCTTAGGTTAAAAGTATTGGGTAGCATCAATTTACCGTATTGCTCAATAAATCTCGCCGTTCAATGCGAGTTGCGTTAAATATAGGCGCATATCAAGTTCAAGCTGATGATAGTCATTCGTCATGTGACAACAGAGTTTGTAAAAAGCTTTGTCATGTTCCTTTTCCTTTAAATGAGCGAGTTCATGAACAACAATCATTCGTAGAAATGCTTCCGGCGATTTCCTGAAAACATCACTGATTCTAATTTCATTTTTACTCTTCAGCTTATTTCCTTGGACTCTAGAAACAAAAGTATGTAACCCAAGTGCATTGTTAATTACGTGTATTTTAGAATCATAAATCACCTGACTTAACGGTGAAGACTTTTTGATATATTGATTTTTGATCGATACAGCATATTCTCGCAAAGATTTATCATTCATAAACTGATGCGTTGTTGGGTATTTATTGAGTAAATAATCGGCGAGTTTATCCTGAGCCACTAATTGTAAAACTTGGTCTTTTACTTGCTGAGGGTAATTTGAAATGTATTTTAAAGTCGGCATTCTGATTTGATTGAGATAGCTTGTTAATAGAACCTAGATTGAAATAAGCGCTGAACTACTTTTTCGAGTCACCGCTATACCGACTAATATCAAAAATAACGAGATTATCACTTGGCGAATTCAACCTTGAAGTGCATAACCAATTAAACGGCAAGTGCTGCCATGTGTTCAACCATTTTATCAGCCGGCGTTTAATAACTGAGCTTCTTTCCTGACCTCTTGTTAAGCGAAGCTATCACTGATGCCTCTGCTCTTGGCGTCAACTGTTTGAAGTCTTTGTGCTTCGGCCAATACTGACTTAATAGGCCATTCGTATTTTCATTCAATCCTAGTTGCAAGGAACTGTAAGGCCTGCAAAATAGACTGCTGCACCTAGTGCTTCAGTCATCTTTTATAGTGGGCAAACTCTTTGCCATTATCGGCAGTGATCGTCAATACCGCAGCCCTATAAGGCGCTAGCAACGAGATCGAGGCTGCAGTAACAACATCAACTGACTTATTGTTGACTCACTTTGAAACCGTAAAGTTCGTTACCCTGTCGACTATCGTGACGAGTGCGCCACTGTTAACCTTGCCAATTACCAGATCAATCCCCCAATCCCAGACGCTAGATTTCTCCTCAGCTATGGCTGACCGCACATCAACACTGACTCTATTCTTGATGTGGCTTCGCCCTATACAGCTCTTACGGCGTGACTGATAGCGTTTTCCTTTACGCCGTAGGTATTTGGTATAACTGACCACCAGAATGCATGCCAAATATATTAATGGCTTACCGCTTAAGTTAATGACATTGAGAGCGCCGTCATATTTAAACTCAGCGCTAGGTTGAAGCCTGTAAAGAGCGAACTGGACACTGTCCCGAATGGCTAATAGCTGACCCACTTTGCGATACGAGAAATAATAAAAAAAACACCTTAAACGAAAATCTATTCACTTATCTGATAAGCCACTGGGCCTGTTAAAGAGAGTAATAGACCAAAACCAAGATCGAGCTGAGCTCAAGCAGGAAAAAACAACGATATGAGAACTACCGTCAACACATCTCGTTAAAAGGTAAATTGGGTCGAGGCAAACAGGCCTATCGATCCGACTATATCCAAGCAAATCGTGCGGATATCTCAGTGGCCTAGGAACCTGTCGGACTTAGGATAAATTTACTACGGAAAAGCCATTTCGGCCAAATTTCTCGATCCAATTCGTTGAATAAAACCACTATTCGCCTCATTCGATCAAAAAAATTAACTCAAAATGACTTTCCCTCGCTACGATTAACTAAATCCGACAAACTCCTAGGTTAACAACCTATTTCAAGTAATGGATCTAATGACCTTGCGCAAGATATTTTTTTGCGCCTTGGAAAAAAGTTTCACTCAACACCCTACTGCACCTATGGCGCTATGAACAAACTCTAAGCAGGTGCTTTATCGATAGTCCTACTCGCTTATTGCAAATGCCGGTTTAGTTTATCGGGTAAGCCTGTTTACTTTCTAAAGAGGCCCTAATTATCTAACTGATGCGAAAAATGATTTCGCCAAATGTCTTCATTAGGCCACTTTTAGGCGATTTGCGTCCAAACGTGCATCGACCACGGAAACGGTTCGGTCGACCGCATCGGACTGTCTATTTTGACCGGCGGCAATTGACTGCACCAACTGATCAAGACGTTCGATGTTGGTTGCACCGTTCGCCAACGCGCGGGCTGCTGAAGACGGGTTCACCAATGACAATGTAGCATTGGCGTACTTTTCAAACGGCACTAGGTCGTCTGGATTCGCCCCGAGAGAAACAGACAAATCAAATACCCAACTATAAACGGAACGAGATTCTTCAATATCTGCATGCACCGAGTCCTTGATCGATTGCATGCCATCTTTTAGCACGCAGCGATAGTTGCCTGCCAGTAACATGCTCCATTTTGCCAGCGGTACAAACACAGAGTCGTGTACCCTGAGCTTGACCGGTAATTCCACTTCACCATCACCCGTGTTAAAGCGAATAGCATCGATGTCGGCCTCTAATTGTTTAAGGATCGCGGTATGCGCATCTGATTCAAACCGAGCTACCTTGAAATTGGTCGGCAGTCCGACCTGAAGCAAATTAATCTGATCAGTTGACGGTCTAAAAGCCTGCGGATCCGGGCTAGCCAATGTCATCAGTGCGGGATCCAAATTGTCCCAAACCGAAGAGTCTGTATAGCTGCCTTTAAGTGCATCTACGTCAAGGCCTGGAATGCGCCTCAAATAAGGCATTGGTGGCATGTTCATAATCGACATCACAGGAACAGCGGCAGCGGCCACAGCGTTTAATAGTTCGTGCACCTCTGCGGCACGATATTGGGGTTCCTGCATCGCCAATACAATCAGATCGTAATCGGCAGGGTTAACCGCACTAGGAACATCCGCAGACAGTGTGCCCAGCATGTCTCGAGAATCGAGTTCTATAGGTTCGGGCATACCACGAACCGGTAAACGGACTATAGCCCCCTCTTCGTTGATAATTTTTGCCTCTTCGGCTAGGCATACAAGCTTGACCGTATGTCCGGCCAAGGTAAGTTTTATGCCCAATAGTGAACCGTACGAAGCGCCAAGAATCAGAATTTTATAAGTGATTGAAATGCTATTTACTCCCTAGATAACGAATTTGAATGGTTTGGAATCAGTGTTTGGCCTGAAACCAGAAAACTAATAATCATCCAATAAATAATTGGTCAGACCAATTTAACAAATTTATGATGGCAAAGCCAATAGAAATTTTATCCAATATTATTTGAGCCGAAAGGAGGTTTGATTCGTAAATAATCAGCAATCATCCTAACATTCAAGATATTTCTTATCATAAAGCGCCTTTAGGGCTTCGTTGGCACTTACTTTATATTCCGACATGTTGATAAATACCACCTATCAGGCGGCGGTTTCTGCACCTTCCATTGAGCGAAAACAACTTGATAGTGCCTTTGAAGAACTGTGAAGATATTTTTCAAATACAGCACGAGACATATAAAGGTTCTCTCGCAGGCCCATAATTTCTTCAGGGAAGACCAAAACCTATTATTTCTGAACAAAACAAGAAATTGAAGCAAGTGAAGTAGCGAGTCAATATGGCCACCCCCAAAAGCTTAAGTAAGCTTCAAAAAATTGCCTATTCACTCGTTTTAACGCCAAATCTGAAGCAGCAGAAGGTCAAATAATTTCTGCGGATGTCGGCCACACCGCTTACCAGATTTAGCTATCAGTTCAACTGATCACTTCACTGATTTGCGCAACGCACTTGAGACTTTCTTTTGCCAAAAATAATTTGCTACAGACTTAAAGCACAATCATAAAAGACCATGGCTTCAGTAGAATTTCAAATCAATCTGCCCGTAACTATAATGGCCGCACAGCACTTGCTATGGGAAGGGGCTTTTTGTTTGAATAAGAATTAGGTGATGAACGACGAAGGCCTCGCTGGCTCCGTCTTTCATTCGGGTAAGGTCGACGTTGCCGCCAACGCCTATACGGATAAACACTTTAACAAAGCGGTTGAACTGCTTTGCACACCTAGCGCACCGCTAAAAACGACGTGATTAGGGTTGCTCGGTTGTTGAACAAGGCTAGCAGCCCTTTCAATGATGCGGTGGGTTACTCCGATGATGATATCAAGCTGTATTGCGGCATGGAGTGGGACCGGCCATTCCAGACGTTTGAAAAAGCAATCAAAGCCAATTCGGTTGACCCGCTGCCAATGGCTATCTGGTCCGCTACACTGACATGAAGGCACCCTCCCGTAGGATGACTGGGATGGCGTGAACGTAATGACGTCTAAATAATTTTCGGAATATAATGAAAAGGGCACCTTAATAATTGAAAGGCTACCAATTAATCGACAACAATGACTACAACAAAGCCAACCGTTTGAATAGCTTTACGCCTCATAATTCGCTAAGAAGCGACGAACCCTCAAAAGACGATCTAACTCGCAATAACTAAACGATAGTGAACGAGTTCTTTTCGAATTATTATTGCCTCTAAAACTTCTTTTGGTTTATTACTGAAAGCTTCAGATCTTTTCATGCCATAAAATATATACCGTGGAACTTATGGCATGAACAATATATTGTAAGTTTGACCAAACTTTTAAGAATAACGAGATAAATTTTATTTCGTACAAACACCTCACTTTTTATCAGAACTATTCTTGATTTTATTTAAGGAAACAGTGGATCTTCTGACAGGCTAGAAGTTTCAAAAGTAAGGGGCTCAGCTATTTCCGTGATGACCTTCATTAATTTCATGTACAGTTCTTGTAATAATTGAATACTCAACTATGCTTAAATTCCGATTTGCCGTAACTAGTATTTTCAGGTTTTTCTTAAATATGCATGAACAAACAAATGGTCACGACTTGCTTTTAGAAAATAAAAGCCTTCGCGAAGAACTCCACAGTACTACTCAAACTAAAAATGAACTCTTAATCTCCCAGCAACAACTCGATGCCATATTAGATAATGCCCCAGTAGAAGTGTGTTTGAAGGATAGAAAAGGACGCTATATTCGGGTCAATAAGCAATATGAGAAGATACGTGGCGTTAAAAATGAAGAGCTGGTGGGATTACTACCTGCCGATATCTTTGACTCTAATGTGTCCACTACTAAACGAGACCATGATCTATCTATCCTAAATTCTGGCAAAGCCGAACTACGAGAAGAAAAAATCCGCTTTGCTAGTGATAAACAGTCACGCACCTTATTAACCTCAAAGTTCCCAGTCTTCAATGCCGATGGAGAGGTCGATGGCCTTGGTGCAATAGTGACTGATGTCACCGCAAATTTAGCCACTAAAGAAAAGTTGCGGAAAAGCAACGTGCTGTTTAGTCAGGCGGAATCAATGGGGAACATCGGGCACTGGAGTTGGGATTTAGTGGCAGACAAATTAATTTCATGCTCTCCGGAGTTTGCACGAATATTTGGTATGACCGTACCTGAAGCACTTAACTATTTTATTAGCACTGAAGCAAAAGTGAATCTAATTCACTCAGACGATAAGGAATATTTTAGGCAATGCAAACTTGATACTAAAGGCTTACCCGCTAAGTCAGGTATTGAGTACCGGATAATAACCGCCTTGGGCGATACTCGTCACGTCCATACATTTAATGAGATTGTGCTTGATAACGAGGGCGCACCAACACAGTCATTCGGCACCGTTCAGGACATCACAGATCGAAAAAAATCGGTTTTATGGGATAAATCTCGGAATCACGTATTGGAGCTAATTGCGAATGACGAATCATTGCCGTTAATTTTAGAATCAATTGTTCGTGTTATTGAACAGGAAGACAAGTCCATGTTGTGCAGTATTTTATTACTAGACGATTCTGGCAAGCACCTACTGGTCGGCGCAGCACCCAGTCTCCCTGAATTTTACAATAACGCAATTGATGGCATAGACATTGGCATGAGGCATGGTTCCTGTGGAACCGCAGCTTTTATTAATGAGCGTATCATTGTTGAAGATATTCAAACTCATCCTCACTGGGCGCCCTATAAAAAACTGGCAAGGAAAGCAAAATTGGCCGCCTGTTGGTCAGAACCCATACGAGCTACAAATGGAGACGTGCTTGGCACTTTCGCCATTTATCACAACAAAGCACATTACCCGACAGAAGCTAATTTTATGGCGCTTGCACAAACAGCCGATTTAGCCAGTATTGCCATTGAAAAAAAACAAGCCGCATTGAAACTCAAGTCTAGTGAAAATCGGTTGCGCCTAGCGCTGGCGGTAACCAAACACGCCTGGTTCGATCTAAATGTTCAAACAGGGGAGGTCCTCACTAGTCCAGAGTACTCTATTCTACTGGGCTATGATTCATCTAAATTTCGTAGTGACTTACAGGGATGGCAAGACAGCCTGCACCCTGATGACCATAATCGTGTGATGGCCACTTATCGAGAATGTCTAAGTCAATGTAGTGAATTTTCTATTGATTATCGTCGAAGTGCAAAATCTGGGGGGTGGCTCTGGTTCAATACTACGGGTGAAATTACCGAGTGGAGTTCGTCGCAACAACCCTTAAGAATGATTGGAATTCATGCCGACATTACCGAACGTAAGCAAGCCGAAGATAAGCTCGAACGTATGGCTCATTATGACTTACTGACTGACCTACCTAACCGCGTATTACTGGCCGACCGTTTAAGCCAAGCCATGGTTCAGTGTCAACAACGGAATCAATCATTAGCCGTCGCCTATTTGGACCTGGACGGTTTCAAGGCGGTCAATGACACCCATGGACATGCTGCAGGAGACCAACTACTTGTTGTTGTGTCACAGCGCATGAAAGCAGCTTTACAGGAAGGTGACACGCTGGCCCGTATTGGCGGTGATGAATTTATTGTTGTACTGACCAACTTAGACAGTATTAAAGATAGCAAACAGGTATTAGATCGGCTATTAAAAGCTGTTTCTGATCCTGTCAAAGTGGATCATGCCGTCATGCGAGTATCAGCCAGTATTGGTGTGACCCTTTATCCACAAGATGGCGCAAATGCAGACCAGCTTACGCGGCACGCAGATCAAGCTATGTATATCGCCAAGCAAGCCGGCAAGAATCGTTATCACTTATTTGATGCTGACCATAATAATGCTATCAATATTCAGCGAAAACAAATAAACGCGATTCGTTCCGCTCTGAAGCGACGTGAATTTTTTCTGCACTACCAGCCCAAGGTTAATATGTTCACTGGTGACGTGATAGGTGTCGAAGCTTTAATCCGCTGGCAGCATCCTGATCGTGGTTTAGTCCAGCCTCTCGAGTTTTTACCCATTATAGAAGGTCATGCTTTTAGCCTGGAAGTAGGTGAATGGGTCATAGGCACGGCATTGGCGCAAATTAACCAATGGCAAAGTATGGCAATAAACCTACCGATCAGTGTCAACATTAGCGCCTATCAATTACAACAAGATAACTTTCCTACTCGCTTAGCCACATTGTTGGCGGCCCATCCTGAAGTAGACCCGTGCAGCTTAGAGTTGGAAATACTTGAAACCAGTGAATTAAGTGACATCAACCGAGTATCCGCCACCATGGATGCATGCCACGCGCTAGGCGTCCGGTTTGCCTTAGATGACTTTGGTACTGGATATTCATCACTCACGCATCTCAGGCGCCTGCCAGCCTACTTAATCAAAGTTGACCAAAGCTTCGTACGTGACATGTTGGTTGATGACGACGATTTAGCCATTATTGAGGGTGTAGTTGCCCTAGCAAAAACATTCAGGCGTGAAGTGATTGCCGAGGGTGTCGAGACAATTGCTCATGGTGAAGCGCTATTGCGATTAGGTTGTAATTTGGCGCAGGGTTATGGCATTGCTCGACCCATGCCTGCCAGTAATATTCCACAATGGTTATCCAGCTGGAAAGTTGATGATGCTTGGCAAGAGCCAAACATTATTTTCAGTTAACCAACCTTCCCACTAAATTTAATCGAGCGCACCCTGATTTTGATCATTGACGGAGTCACTGAAATTTCCAACAGGTTAAAAGAAAGTTGAATAACGTATCGGAACTATTTAACTACAATATACCGTTAACCACTTAGCATCGAATATCAAGAAAGAAAGGATACACCTCAACCATTGAAGACTACGATGACCCTGTTCAAAAAACAATTTGTCGCCGTTGAAAACACGCCGTATGACTATGTTGTTACCCGCGGTGAATGACGGATGCAATCCAATATTTATAAACAAAAAGGGTTATTTTGGTTGCTAATAATAAATGCCAAAACCAAACAGTGGCTATAAATCAGGCTCTCTTAAACAGGAGACGTTATTCGCCAATAGACAGGCATACCTAGTCTTTAATAATCAGTCGTGTAACGCTGATAGTTTGGATGGTCTCGAAAATAATCACTCGCTTGTTGAATGCTACTGAGCATTTGTAATTTATCTTTACCCAGCACGCCCTTCAAAACCAAATGGTTGGACACATGATCGCTCCGGAAAATTGTTTTTTCGAGATGAGTCGCTTGAATAAACTGTTCCATTTCAGTGCATAACTCGAGGATTGATAACTCGGTAAATTGCCCACCATAACCATTAATCACTTTTTCCTGGCCACGCTCAAAGGTCAGCACTAGCGTCGCCAAGTAATTCGGCTGCACCAGGTTAACCAGACGCGCAGATTCCATCGCATGCTGTTCACTATAAGTTTTACCGCCAATACCATTAATCACCATGACTGATGATTTAATTCCGGCCTCATGGGCTTTAATGACCGCACTGGCAGTGGAGTCAAACGTTTCGCCTTTATCGATACGGCGTAAAATTTCGTTGTCGCCACTTTCGGCGCCGACATAAATTAACTTTAAACCAAGTGCTTCGAGTTCGATCAGGTCATCGACTGATTTATTTTTCAGGTTTGAGGGTAAACAATAAGACGATACGCGTGATACCGAAGGGAGCCAAGTTTGAATCGCCTGCAGAATCGTCTTCAAACGTCGCATTGATAAGACCAACGCATCACCATCGGCAAGGAAGATACGTCGAGGTTGCAGACCTGATTCACCACAACGCTGAATTTCATTGAGCAGCTCGGCTTCATCTCGAAGACGAAATTTCTTTTGCTCATCGGTATACATTTCGCAATAAGTGCATCGGTTCCAGCTACAACCATTGGTCACTTGAAAAATAAGCGAACTGCCTTCACTGGGAGGCCGGAATACAGGCTGAATATGCTGCACCGGCGGTTGGACGTAGAATGGACTAAGCATGGGAATTCCAATTAGCTTGGTTTCAAGTAATGAGCTTTAGAGACAATACTGGCGCGAAACCAGAATTAAATCAAACTGGTGCAATGATTACACTGCTGGTTAATCTTTTAGATTAGCTCTTCGCTAAAGGTGAGCGCGAATAAAGCCTGAGTGGTAGCAAAGAGTAACTCGGCAACCCTGAAGAGCAAATGCTGTTTATAATGGTTATCCACCTTATAAGAAAACACCACCTGTCGCCCTATTTGAATGGTGCGTTGTTTCAAAAGTTAATCGAACTGCTCATTGAGTAACTGAGTCATGTGTTGGAGCGGCACTAGATCAGTAGCCTCCTGATGGGCTTGAGCCATTAGCTCGTCCTATGCGCCGCCATCCAGCAAACATGGCTGTGCTAATAACTGACGCACGGCATCAAGCTTTGAAACGTGTTACAAACTCAGCTCGATTCCCTTCAATCAACAAATAACCGCAGGGTATGCTGACTTTCTGTTAATGGGTTCGGTTGTAGTAGTTTTGTTAATATGGCTTTGTATTTTATAAGGTGCCTACTTTATTTGATTTTTTTAGACTATGAGATACGTTTAATAATAGCGACAATTTAATCATAATTTGGTCTATCAAGTCTTTTATTGATTCACTGCTTTGTTCATAGTTTTTATTCATCACAAGTTAGTCTTTAATTGCATATGGCTCGGGAGTATGCAAAATCGGGGCATGCTTTTATGACATGAATCGAATGACCTTAACCGAATTACGCTATATCGTCGCCGTCTCTCAAAAAAATCACTTTGGCCTGGCATCTCAGGCCTGCTTTGTAAGCCAGCCAACGCTCAGCATTGCGATCAAAAAACTAGAGGGTGAACTCGGTGTTCGCCTATTTGAACGTAGCTCGAAAAACGAAATACGGATCACAGAAATTGGCCAACAAGTGATCGATCAAGCACATATTGTGCTGCAAGAGACGCGGATTCTAAGCGAAATAGCACAACAGGGTAAAGACCCGTTGTCGGGCACGTTTAAACTCGGTGTTATTTACACGATTGGCCCTTACCTTCTGCCAAGCCTTATCCCAAAGCTAAAAAAGCTTGCACCGAATTTGAAATTAATCATTGAAGAAAACTTTACCATCAACCTCTATCAGTCACTGAAACAGGGCGTATTGGATGCCATCATCATTTCCTACCCATTTGCAGAACCCGGCATCGAGACTGTGCCTTTGTATGAAGAGCCTTTCGTCGTCGCGTTACCTCGTGATCACGCTTGGAACAAACGCAAGGAAATTCCACCTGAGGACCTCGCTCAGGAGGATTTGATGTTGCTCGGCGCAGGGCATTGCTTTCGTGACCAGGTGATTAACGCCTGTCCTAACTGTATGCTGGGTAATAGCGAAATCACACGTAGCCTAGAAGGTGGGTCACTTGAAACAATCCGACATATGGTGGCTGCTGGCACGGGTATTACGGTATTACCACAAACCAGTATTTTGCACAGCTATCATGATGATGAACGGTTGATTGATTTCAAACCATTTAAGGCACCTGCCCCGAGTCGCACAGTCGCCATTGCCTGGCGCAAGCATTATCCGCGCAAGGAAACGATTGCGACCATACGAGAGACCATTCAAGCCAGCCCACTTAACGGTGTTGAAATTCTAAGGTAAAAAGCCAAACTATGAGCAATTCAAACATAAATAACCCGGCTCCCGAACTCAGCCTTCAGCAGGAACACGAACAAGACCTTGAGCTGATTCGAGGCAAACTGATATCCGAGACAGCCACAATGCCCTGGACCGAATTACAGCGTTTCTTCGCTAACGGCAGCACTTTAGTTGTTTCGCCTGAGCTAGATTTAATCGACGTTGCTTTTGCATTCCAGCGAGATCTTGCCGATAAGGTAAAGCCTTGGCTCGATCAAGCATTGGTAGCACCTGTCAGTACTGACCAGGCCAAAGCGTGGTTTAAACAAGATAGTCTTTTATGGACAGTGGTTGTGAAACCCTGGGTACTACTTCAACTTCCTAAATGAGTATGGAATTGATTCCTTGTCCATTGACTGAACCCTTGATGTTCATTTAATATTGATTTGATGCGATGATAAAATAAAGACCAAAAGGACCTCTGTAAAATGGCTGCTTTATTAAGGTCCTTCTAAGAAACTGAAGGAACCACAAAGAAATTGAATCATGAATAGTATTAAAGACCATATTAGAGAATTAGAAGATAAATTGTTACATTCTGATGTTCAGGAAAACCCAGAAATAATCAATGAATTGTTAAGTGAAGAGTTTGAAGAAATTGGCAGCATTGGTAAAACTTCATCTAGAGAAGAAGTCGTTTATTGGCTTCGTATGAAGGAAAAAAACAAACAATGGTCACTAGATGAGTTTCGAATTCGCGAGTTAGCGCCAAATTTAATTTTAGCCATTTACCAAACTAATAGTAAAGGAAGCAACCATAATGCTTCTAAAGGCTCAATTCGAAGTTCAATATGGAAATTGTGCAGTGGTAATTGGAAAATTATTTTTCATCAAGGAACCAAAATTACTTAATAATAAAGCAATAATTTATTATTAACGGCTTAAGTCGAGGAGAAGTACTGACAATTAAAGACTTTACACCTTAGAGACTCGGTTGGAAGTCGACTTCTTTGAGATAGGTATACGGTCTTTTATTTCACAGCGTTTAATTACTGAAAACGTTTACTATTTAGTTGTTGGAAGGTGTCTCAATATATGAAGAAACTTAAAGACGAAAAGGAACTGGTAAAGAAGGCAATTACGGAAGGAATGAAATATGGCGAAGACAGAGGTGTTGTTGAATTTGAAGCAACCGATTCTGCAACTGACAAGGTAGAATATATCTACCGATTACTGGTTCATGATAAATTAATTCAGCCAGTACCGCAGGATCAAATATCCCAGCTGACAATGAAGCATAAACTTGCTATCTGGGCATCAAAGTTGAAGTGAAATTAAAAGACCAAGATGAACCTAATCAAACAGGAGCTAAGCCTATGGCCGACGTTCTTTAGTTACCACAACAGCCTGTATTTAAGGACGTGCAAACACATTGATCGGGAATATTGAAATTTGATCTATCCTTCACACAACTGCTGATTGCTAATGCACATCGAATTTCACAATAGGCACCTTACCTTGGTGCGAGACTTATAACACTGTAGACAGTAAGCCATAGGCACTCAACAAGCCCGCCTAATAGTGCAGGGTTAATAGTACCTGCCCTAACTTTTAATGTAGAATTGTAATTCTTTAAGCGACCTACAGACTGAGTCCGACGTGACAAAAAAACCAGAACACACTTTTCGTATCCAGTTTCATAATAACAATCGTATTTATGAACTTTATGCACACGAAGTCGGCCAGGCACAAATGATGGGGTTTGTCGAAGTTGGCCAAATCATTTTCGGTGAGCATTCAAAAATTCTCATTGACCCCGCCGAAGAAAAGTTAAAAAGTGAGTTTGGCAACGTTAAGTATTCTTATATTCCTCATCACTCTGTCATTCGAATCGACGAAGTTGAGCAAAGCGGTAAAAATAGAATTCTGGATTCAGAAGGCAGTACCATTACAAATTTCCCCGGTGCAAATCTATCACCCATTAAACGTTAAATAACATAGGGTATGTCAAACAACAGTAATTTTTCATTGCTTTTTCTTGCTCATGCAAGGAAACACCAAAAGGACAACTGCATTGATGGAGCGGTTCGGCGCCCCGAAGGTAAAGTAATGGATGGAGCAATGACCGAGAACCAGAATTTAAGATATGTCGATTTGGCCTCGTGGCCCCTACTGTTAGTGCAGACCCAAAATTTGGTGACTCCGCAATCGCACAGAAAGTGCATTGTTAGAGACACCCATTAGCACTGATGCAAATATCTGTCATCATTCCTACTTACAATCGTCTGGACAGTTTAAAGCGTTCGGTTGATTCAGTGCTGAATCAAGATTGTGCGATCGATGAGCTGATTGTTGTTGACGATGGATCAACAGATGATACCTCCCATTATATTCGGTACAACTTCCCCCAAATTAAACTCATTCAACAAACTAATCAGGGCGTTAGTGCGGCACGAAACGTTGGTATTAAGCAGTCCAGTTACGACTGGATTGCACTACTCGATTCCGACGACAGCTGGCACAGGAATAAAATTTCAACCATAAAAGAACACCATGCCCAGCAACCTGACATTGACTTAATTCACTCTGATGAAATCTGGATTCGTAATCATGTTCGCGTAAATGCGATGAACAAACATCAAAAAACTGGTGGTAATATTTTTTTGCAATGCCTGCCACTGTGTGTGATTTCGCCCTCTGCTGTGGTGTTAAAACGCTTGCTAATTGAGTCAGTCGGTTACTTTGACGAATCGCTACCGGCCTGTGAAGATTATGACCTGTGGCTTAAGATATGTTGTCAGCACCCTGTTCACTATATTAACCAACCATTGATTACAAAGTACGGCGGTCATGAAGACCAGCTTTCAACTCAACACTGGGGCATGGATCGATTTCGTATTCGCTCATTGTGGCGACTAATTCGACAAGATCACTTGTCAGATACCTATCGTTTGGCCGCTAATAAAATAATGCAAAAAAAGTTAAAGGTGTTATTAAACGGTGCTAAAAAGCATAATAATCAAGGAGTGCTGGATGAATTTGGGCCGATGGCTGATGATAGACAAGTCCAGTTGACCACCGAACAGGTTGCAAATACATGTTAATTTGGGTTGCGGCTTTGCACTGTGAGGCCAAGCCTGTGATTGATTTTTTCCATTTGAAAAAATCTCATGATCACCACGCTTTTGATATTTATCAGACAGACAACATGTGTTGTATTGTTAGTGGTATCGGCAAGCTAAACTCCGCCGCTGCGACCGCATGGGTGGCAGCGTTGCATCGACAGTCGCGTTCCATTGCATGGATTAATATTGGCACTGCAGGAAGTGAATCTCATGCAATTGGAAGTGTCTGGTCGATTAACAAGATATCTGATACTGAATCAGATCATCGTTATTATCCCGTGCCCTTAATTAATAGTCAGTTGCCTGGCAGGCATTGCCAGACGCACAATCAACCCGATAATCAATACCACTCACAATCTCTGTCAGATATGGAAGCCAGCGCTTTTTTTGGCACCGCGACTCGATTTAGTAGTGGCGAGCTGATTCACTGTATTAAAGTGGTTAGTGACAATAGCAACACGCCCTGTAGTCGAAATAAAAATGAAGTGAGCCAACTGATTCAGCAAAACATGAAAGCGATTAACGAATTCTCTCAGGCATTAATCGGGTTGAATCAGCAGATCGCTGAAATGGGTATTTTGGAACCCGATTGGCAGCGATTTTTAGCTCTAGCCCACTTCAGTCAAACCCAGAAAACGCAACTTAAAAACTGTTTACGCTTTTTGCTCAGTCAAGGTGATAGTGTCGACTCTCTTATAGCAGTCGTTACTGCTGACACAAAGGCATCTTCTAGTAATAGTCCATCAATTCTGAGTTGCCTTGCACAGCGACGCATTAATTTCAGCCGGAACTTATAAATATGGTTAGCTGCGTCTATGTCGAATCAAGTATCAAAAACCATCAACGGACCCTTAGAATTCTGGCTCGATTCAAAAATACGCCCGTTGTTGAGATAGAACATCATGGCGAAGTGTTCAATCCAAGTGCACAAAACTTTCGCCTGCAAAAATCGAATCCAGCGTTAATTCTAGCGCATAAAAACAACCGCCATGCATTGCCGACTCCTGATGGTTATGGGCTGGGCGGCAAACACAACTATTATTTTTCGCATATGCTCAACTGCCTGTACGACTGCCGTTATTGCTTTTTGCAAGGCATGTACAAGTCTGCACATCAGGTTATATTCGTGAACTATGAAGACTTCAATGAAGATATTACGCAAATTTGCGCACAACATAACTCAGAACCCGTCTGGTTTTTTTCGGGTTACGATTGTGACAGTCTAGCTTACGAACCTGTTACCCAGTTTGCGGATTATTTTGTACCCGAATTCAACAAAATCGACAACGCCTGGCTAGAATTGCGCACTAAAAGCACCCAAGTTCGACAGCTTTTGAAACACGAGCCCTGCAATCGAATTATCACTGCCTTTAGTTTTACCGAGCAGCACAGCCACGACAAACTCGAGCATGGCGTTCCATCTATCGAAAAGCGCATCGATGCGATGAAGTTACTAGTTGATGCTGGCTGGCCAATTGGCCTAAGGTTCGATCCAATTGTTTATCACGATAATTATCAGGCGTCGTTTTCTCACTTACTTGAAACCATCTTTGCAACAATAGATGCTAACCAATTGCATTCGGTTAGCCTAGGCGCCTTTCGTTTACCTAAAAATAACTTTCGCCAGATTAACAAACTTTACCCAGACGAACCGTTATTTGCCCAAAATCTGGCCTTGAACGACGGTATTGTTGGCTACCCGTTGACACTGGAAAATGAAATGATGCGCTATTGTGAACAGCAATTACTTCAACATATTCCGGCTCATTGTTACCATCCCTGTGAATGGCATGAGTAATAAGGGTCTTATGAGTGTCTTATGAAAATTTTGATTTCAGGCGCAAGTTCAGGTATTGGTCTAGCGACCGCACGACAGTTATTAGAGTTGGATCATGAAGTGACGGGCATTAGCCGTCAGTCTGAAACAGCGCAACTCGACCATCCCAATTTCAGTCTATTTCAGCTTGACCTGAATCGACTGGATGATTGTGATCGAAAACTTAACTCATTACTAAAAGAACACTCGTTCGATAGCTTTATTCACTGCGCTGGTTATGGTCATTTCGGGTCTATTGAACAGTTTTCGGTTACACAAATTGATCGCGCAATTCGAGTAAACTTAACCAGTGCGCTCGTTCTTTGTCGCCTGTTAGTGCCCATGTTTCGCCGTCAAAAACAAGGCAAACTAATATTCATAGGATCGGAGTCTGCCCTTAATGCTGGTAAGAAAGGTGTTTTGTATAGTGCGGCTAAATTCGGTTTAAGAGGCTTTTGCCAGGCACTACGTGAAGATTGCGCTAAAGACGGCATCGGAGTTAGCCTCGTCAACCCAGGCATGGTTCGAAGCCCTTTTTTTGACGAACAGTCATTTGCACCCGCTAGTCAACCAGAAAACGCTATCGAGACGGAAGATGTCGCCAAACTCATTTGCCAGGTACTTCAAACCAGTGCGAATATTGTAATCGATGAAATTAACTTGTCGCCGCGGGTCAAATCCATCGATTTTTCGCCTAAGTCGCGTTAAACCGATAGAACAGGCGGCACTATTAGCCGAGAATTTTAATTCAATCAAGCAACGGAAAAAAAATCTATTGTCTTGAGTTCAATTCCTTGTAAAATCAAGTCTTATTAAAAATTAGGGGCCAATGCTGTCTTTAATCAACTCATTGGCGAACACTTTATTGTCTAAATTAATCCGAGATATTGATAGGTGAAATTGCAACAACTTCGTTTCCTCGATGCCGTCGTGCGTAATAATTTAAATGTATCAGCGGCAGCTGAGGAACTCTACACTTCTCAGCCTGGTGTCAGCCACCAAATAAAGTTACTCGAAGATGAACTCGACATTCAGATTTTTGAGCGCTCAGGAAAGAAGCTCACCAATATTTCACCCGCCGGTGAAGCCATTTTGGGTCATGTCACCAATCTGTTAAATAACGCTAAAAATATTAAACAGGCTGCCCTCGAGTTTAGTAATTCGAACCGCGGCAGCTTAACAATTGCGACTACCCATACCCAGGCACAATTTATTTTGCCACCTATTTTGCAGCGCTTTTCAGCACTTTATCCTGACATTGAATTACGTGTTCATCAGGGTAATCCAAAATCGATGTGTAAACTGGCGGCTAATAACCAAGTCGATTTTGTGATCGCTTCGGAAACTGTCGATGAGTTAACTGAACTCGTTACCATCCCCGCTTACAGCTGGAATCGTCATATCGTCGTGCCGAAAGGACATCCATTGACAAAAATGCTCAATATCACGTTGGCTGACTTGGCTTCATTTCCGATTCTAACCTATATGCTTGGTTTATCAGGCCGATCACAACTTGATAAAACCTTCCAGCAAGCTAACCTAAGCCCTCGCATCACATTTACCGCAACTGATTCAGACGTTATAAAAACCTATGTTCGACTCGGACTGGGTGCGGGCATCATCGCAGAAATGGCCTGCAATAAAGATGATCAAGAACTGGTTTATATTGACGCCAATCATTTATTCCCCGATAGCTTAATAAAAATTGGCTTCAGGCATTCACGGCATATTTCAGCTTTTCAATTTGTTTTTTTACAAATGATCTCGCCGTATCTCGATATGGATACGATCAAGAAAATCGCTGCCACGCGAACACGAGCAGAGCAGGATCAACTGTTGATCGATTATCAAGTACCTAGTTTTAAGGCTATGCAAAAAGCGATAGACGCGAGCTACATCTAATCAGTTAGTGAGTAGCGACAGATCGCCAACCGCAGAGCCTATATCACTAAGAGCCTGCCGGCTTAACATCGAGTTTATTAGAACTCGAGTTCTATCCAGGTAGGCGCATGATCAGATGGCTTTTCCATTGCTCTTACAGAATAATCGACACCAGCCTTCGTAACCGTTGATTTGAGTTGATCAGATACCAGCAGATGATCAATTCTTAACCCGCGTTTTGGTTCCGCATCAAATCCTTTGCTACGATAATCAAACCAGCTAAACACATTGTCTTCTGTTGGATGACATAACCTAAATCCATCACTCAACCCGAGCGAGCAGAGCTGCTCATACCACTCCCGCTCTTCTGGTAGGAAGCTGCTTTTTCCCGTTTTTAGCCAGCGCTTGGCATTATCCGGTCCAATCCCAATATCGTTATCCTGTGGTGATATATTGTAATCACCCATAACAATCAACGGCGTGTCGACCAGTGGCTTACCCGCCATATCTCTACTTTGCACAAAGTCATTTAAATCTCGATAAAATTTAGCCTTAGCGGGAAACTTAAGTGGATGATCTCGGCTTTCACCTTGAGGGAAGTAGCCATTAAAAACATAGATAGGCTTACCGTCGACTTCATACTTTCCTCCAATGAATCGTTTTTGGCTTTCGTCTGTGTCAGTTGGAAAACCATAGATTGGCTCTAGGCAAGTTGTACGGGCTAACAAGGCGACACCATAATGGGTTTTCTGCCCCATATAGATTGCCTGATAACCCAACGCTTCGATTGCAGCCAGTGGAAAATCATGGTCTTGCACCTTAGTTTCCTGCAAGCCAATAAACTCAGGATTATGGGTATCAATGAGTTCAGCAAGCTGATGTAATCGCATTCGCACACTGTTGACATTAAACGACACTATTTTCATTACTTTTTCCCGTTCTAATTCTTAAATTAAACTCAGTTTCGATTTAATTCAGTTAAATGAGGCTGTATAAAATCTAACAGCGTCTGGTGAGCGAGCCGATTTTCGACATCACTTTCAATTTGCCTTAATAATAGTGATACTGACTTATCACTGTGTAATTGCATAGTTTGGCTCTCGTCCTCGGCATAACGTGAACTACGAAAAACATCCAACAGCTCTATTTGGTTCAGTGAACGCGAGGGTAAAAATTGAACTATCTCGTCATTAGACTGTATCACCAGTCCATCTTGCTCCAGCGCATCGAGCATTCTCATCAACGTTTCGACAGGCACTTGTTGGTAATTAGCCAAGTTATCGATAGTGGGCGACATATCTGATTGTTGGTCATAGCAAAGAGCAATATTACGCATCACTTGTAATGCCAACTGTTCTCGCATTCTGGCACTTAAGCGGGTGGTGATCTGTCGCCACTTCAGACGTTCTGGATGCTGGTGATAGTAAGCAATGGTGGCCCCAACTAGTAAAATTAGCCAGCTTAGATAGAGCCAAATCATAAACATCAAAACAATCGCGAACCCAGAATAAATCGCGGTATAGCTAGTAGAAGCGCCCACAAATGAGGTGAAAAATACGCCGACACTCTCCCATAAAAAGCCAGCAACCAAAGCGCCGAAAAATGCTGACCTAATTTTCACTTGGGTGTTTGGCACGAGTAAGTAGATAAACATGAAAGCACCTATCACCAGAAGATAGGGTAATAGTTTGCTCACTAAATGGAGCAAATTATTCATATAGGGCAATTCATTTAACAGGTCTAATACCGTGTTACTACTGAGCGACGCGGTGATGCCAACCGCCGAAAATATCAGCACAGGACCAACCAAAACAACAGATAGATAGTTACTAAAGCGTTGCATCAAATTACGGTTACCCTCCAAACGCCAAGCATGATTAAAAGCTACTTCAATTTTTTGAATCAGTGACATCACCGTGAAAATCAACAGACTAAGACCCAGTGCACCCAATACACCAATTTTCATATTTTCAACAAAGCCGACGATTTTATTACTAATTTCGACGCTACGGTCGCCTATTGGTGCTAGCAGGCTTGTCAGTGCTGGCTGCAATTGATCATGCACACCAAACCCTTTTAACACCGAAATACTCACTGCAAGCAATGGCACAATTGATAACAGCGTGGTAAACACCAGGCTCATGGCTCTTAACGTGAGCATACCACTCATGAAGTCTTGACCCGTCATTGCTACAATTTGTAGACTATGGCGCAGGCGGGATGAATTTTGACCTGGCTCGCAAGCATCGTAAGCCCAGATGTAATTAACCAACCGTGACTTCATCACTTGTGCAGTCACTATCATCCATTAAATGCCTGTTTTGAGTTGAGGTATTCAATTTCCGCCTGACTGCTTTCTCGTCCCAAGATTACGTTACGGTGTGGAAAACGACCAAAGCGCTTTACGATGTCATTGTGATGTTTAGAAAACCTGAGATTAGCTTCCAGCCCCGGTTGACCAAATAATTCGAGCGCGAGCACTTGGTCTTGCCAATTTTCGCTGTGCATAAAAGGCATATATAAAAAAGACTTTTGCTGCGTGGTTAATTCAGTATCGAACCCGTTATCGATTGCAGCCCGAGCCACTATGATTGATTGCGCTTCGGTAGAAAAACTATCCAGCTTGCCCCTAAAAATATTGAGTGGAATCTGGTCAAACAAAATGACCAGTGCCAAACTGCCAATAGCGGTTTCTCCCCACGGGTCGAGCTCCCCTTGTTTTGCCTGCTGCCAAACCGCACCATAGTCAGCCCGTAACTGATGATCAAAAGCAGTGGTTGAATTAAACCAGTATTGACTCGCTTCATCAGAAAACCAGAAATCTACCAATGCCTGATACATAATTTATTCTCCTCTTCTTTCTATTTAACTAACAGAATCTGCGTAGTTTATGCGCAAATTTAAAATTAACCGTCGTAGCGCTTGCTGACATTGTTTTCTACCAACAATATTATCGTGACTAGTGAGTTGTTCCCAAGGTTTGTTCTGTATCACCTTTTCTACTAGCCAGTCATGCACTTCGATACGCTCGCAAGACTGCGCGATGAGCTGCATAACATACGGCTGCAAGCAGCCATAGCTGAGGTCAAATCCTTTATAGCCACTGACAAAAGCTTCTATCTCGGCTTGATCTAGTTCGTTCTGTTTCGATGCAAAACAACTGCTACGCAGTAAAGCAACGGTAGTTTGGACATCCATGTCTGACAAATAATGCGTTAGCCAAACCGGTAACTGTTTTTGCAACCGAGTTAATAGCTGAGCCCTCAATAACTCTAGCTTATTAGTCAGCGGATTAAGCACTGCAACCGAATGATTACCGGTCGATTTACCCCGAGAAAAACTAACATGCACTATGGGAAACTGGCAATGGCGCCAAAACTGAGAGATTTCCGCATCAAAAGCAAAACAAGCGCCAATATAATCACAGTGCTGATCACGAGCATATTGACTTGCTTGTTCGATCAATTGAGCCCCCACTCCCTGACGTCGGAGGGAGGGTATGACTGCAATTCGTTGAATGCGCATACCTCGATAGCAGGCAAAGCTCTTTACACTCGCCTGTGCCGTCAGCATTTGTGCTAGCAAGTGGCCTTTTGGACGCCGTCTACCAAGATAAACCTGTTCACATAAAACAGGGTCAAAACCACCTTCCTTATTTAAGATCAGAATACCCATTAAATACTCGCCCGCTTCTGCCAACACCAGACTCAGATCAGGATTATCCATCAACATGCGTAGATCTGATGGGCGGGTACGGTAATGAACTGAAGCCATCAATTCATATACTTTTTTCAACAGTAACATATCTGTGCAGCTTTTTAGATCTACTATTCGATAACTAATATCAGAGATTAGGGTTTGATTAGCCAAAAGATGAAGCTTTGGTTTAAGCTGTAATACGTCATTCAGACAAGGCTCAAGATTGTCCTGACTGGTCCATCGAACAGGCTGGTCAATACTTAACGACAACAACTTTTGCGATGGTATATTCGCCAGGAAGCGATGCATAAAGCCCTGACCTGTGCCCTCGTAACCACCTGAAGTTGTCGCCATAACAATTTTTTTATAGCCTGCTACCAACTGCCTTAACATTGGGAACGGCAACATAGCGGCTTCATCAATGATCAGTACATCAGCCTGATTTTTTTCTTTAATCAGTCGATCGGGTGCGATAAATTCGACCTCTCCAGCCTGTTGCAGCAATATCGACGCGGATAATCTTGAGTAGGCACTAACAATTAACTTCATTCCTGGACGAGACTGAAGTGCCTGCACGATAAACCCCAGGCAAGTACTCTTGCCACGGCCCCTATCGGCTTTTATGAGCATGACGGTCTTGGTGGAATCGACTAACCAACCATCAAGCTGATTCAAAACATCGAATTGCTCCTGCGTCTTTCCACCGACAATGGTTGTAACCTTAACAGGTTGCATTGTTTTGAGAGGTGCTAGCGCCTCATCTTGCCTTAGAAAAACACAGGCTTCAGGATATTGGCCTAGCGTATTGAAAAAATAATGAACGAAATTATCTTTCTTTTGGGCATCGTTTTGCCAACTGCCAAACTTGTCGTTCGCTGCCGACCAGTTCGCTGGCTTGCCGGATAGCAATAACATCAACCCTCCGTGCATTAATAGTCCGCTGGCAATGCAAATCACATCAGGGTTAATACCCTCAAACAAGTCTACCACTACGAGAGTCGCCTCCCTTCCCAGTAACGTTTCGACTTTTGAATAGGTGACCGATTCAAATCCAAGGTGACGATCTGAAATAGCAATATAGTTTTGCTTTCTCGGCTGACTACCACTTGGCTGGACCATTCCTTGCTGAACCATGTTGGCGATATCATCGCACCACTGCCTCTCACCTTGTACACACAGTAATCTACGCTGATTCGCTTCTTGTAGTTGTTCACACAATTGGCGTAACCAGTGGGTCATGGCAGATAAAGTGTATTCAATGAGGTTAGCAACATTATTAAATGGACTAGCACAAGTTTCTTTGGTTAGACTTCTTAATCATTTACTTTTCTTTTTTCCTTGTCCAATATGTTAAGGCCCATTATAGAGTAGTGTAATCCGATGACCAAAGACCAGCGAACACAAATAGAAGCAGCCGCATTTCGCGGACTAATGAAACACTTACAGGAAAGAACTGACGTACAGAATATCGACTTGATGAACCTGGCCGGGTTTTGTCGAAACTGCCTGTCTAAATGGTATGCCGCCGAAGCCCAAAATCAGGGTTTAGAAATGGACTATAGTGCCGCTCAAAGAGAAGTATACGGTATGCCAAGTGGTGAATGGAAAGCTAATCATCAGACCAAAGCAAGCGACGAACAAATGCAGACTTTTAACGAAACCAAACCACAACACGCCAAAATAAGCGGCCACTAAGTCTAGGTATCTCCCTCATTTAGTGACAATGGTTTTCAATCACGCGAAGAAGTAAAAGTTTGTTTGTAAAAGCACGGTCAGTAGAGATTAAGCTATAGCCAGTCGGAATCTCTAACAATAAACAGGCGTGTTTTAAGCGCCTGTTTGTTTTTAAGTGCTTTTCAATTCTCGGCGTAATATCTTACCCACATTCGTTTTTGGCAGTTCAGTTTTGAACTCTATTATTTTTGGCACTTTGTATCTAGTCAAATTCTCGCGACAATGCTCGATAACAATTTCTTCCGTGAGCGACTGATCTTTTTTAACAATCACTGCCTTAATTATTTCGCCACCGTTAGGATTAGGCTCACCGACAACACCCACCTCTAACACGCCCTCAAGGTCAACAATAATAGCTTCAACTTCGTTGGGGTAAACATTAAACCCAGAAACCACAATCATATCTTTCAATCTATCTAATATTGTAAAAAAACCAGCCTTATCCATCATTGCGACATCGCCAGTTTTAAACCAGCCATCATCGGTCATAACCTTGGCTGTTTCATCTTCGTTATTCCAGTAGCCTTTCATCACCTGTGGACCTCTGACACAAAGCTCGCCTGATTCCCCCTGAGGTAGGATTTTACCGTCTTCATCTTGTATCGATACTTCAGTCGAAGGGACTGGCAAGCCAATGCTACCATTATACTCCAGCAAATTAACCGGGTTAATACACACCGCAGGTGCGGTTTCAGTGAGACCATAAGCTTCGAGCAACGGTGAGCCTGTCGCCGCTTTCCAGCGTTCGGCCACGGGCTTCTGAACGGCCATACCACCACCAAGCGTTAGCTTAAGGTGGGAAAAGTCAATTTCATTAAAACCAGGCGTATTCAATAGGCCAACGAATAATGTGTTAACGCCTGTGATCGCGGTAAAAGGGACGGCCTTTAGTTCCTTTACAAATCCAACCATGTCGCGCGGGTTAGTGATCAAATAGTTTTCAGCCCCTACCTTCATAAAAGTAAGGCAATTCGCGGTGAGCGAAAAGATATGGTAGAGCGGTAATGCAGTGATGATGATGTCTTTACCTTCATCCACCCCGTCTTTTATCCAGGCTGATGCTTGCTGCATATTGGCCACCATATTCAGGTTAGTTAACATCGCACCCTTGGCAACGCCGGTAGTGCCACCCGTATATTGCAAAAATGCAATATCGTCAGGAGAAATACTGGCCTTAATGTGTGCAACACGCCCCCCTTCCGCTAGGGCTGTTTTAAACTTAACGCTGTGCTTTAAGGCAAATGGTGGCACCATTTTTTTGATGTGCTTCACCACCAAATTAACAATAAAGGATTTTGGAAACTTCAACATATCACCGAGCTGCGTCGTAATAACGTGCTCGACTGGCGTTTCATCAATCACTTCCGCCAAGGTGCTGCAAAAATTTTCCATGACGATGATGACTTTCGCACCCGAGTCGACAAGCTGATGCTTTAACTCTCTTGGTGTGTAAAGTGGGTTAGTGTTTACAACCGTGAAGCCAGCCCGTAATGCAGCAAATATGGCGATTGGGTTTTGCAATACATTCGGCATCATAATCGCGACACGATCACCTTGATTCATATTGGGCAAGCGTTGCAGGTAACTCGCCAGGTGCGCCGTTAACTGATTCATCTCTGAGTAAGTTAACGTCGTTCCCAGGTTGCTAAATGCAGGTCTGTCAGAATACTGGCTGACTGACTGTTCAAAAACTTCCACTACTGATTGGTAAGCGTCAATGTCAACCGTTTCTGGCATGCCATCCGGATAGCTTCTTAACCATGCTTTGTCCATCTATCTCTCCCCTAATTTTTTGCGCTAGTATTTAGAAGCATCTAACCTGATCAGTTTTGAGTGACGATCGAGCAAACTCATCCAAATGCTTTAACGCTATTTTATTACTATATACTTATTATGTTTCAATTATTAACTATTAACTTGGTTTCGTAATTCTTCAGTCGTGAAGTCATCCACCATAATAACCTTTCTCGTAGCGGCTTGAGCAGATAACAAGGTATCCGCTTCTTCAGGCTTAAGAACGCTGGAGGCGACAAGTTCATCGATCCATTGTTGGTAACTTTGCGAACCTGACTTAACCTGTTGGGACACTTTCAATCGACGTTCAATGGGTTCGGCCAACAGTACTTTTGCAAATGCATCCTCCAGACAACCGGTATTATCGTTGTCATCTCCACTAATATAGATTCCGTGAGTCAACCGATCTCTTGCTTCGCTGGGGGATATTAGTAATGACGATACGCGATGTCCAAGCGAGTCATTGGGTTGACGCAAATTCAAGCCCAGTGGGAAAATGATTATGCGGGCCAATATTCCTAATGATTTTACCGGAAAGTTTCTTAGTATTTCATCTAACGCTATCTGGACTTGATATAGGCAATGTTTGGCTGACCATTCCACCAATGGGATGTCAGCTTTCTGCCTACCATCATCTTCAAATTTTTTGAGCACCGCTGAGGCGTAATACATATAACCTAATGCATCGGCAAACCGCCCTGATAGTTTCTCCTTGCGTTTAAATGAGCCCCCCAAAATCATCAATACCAGGTCGGATGTAACGGCAAATGCCGAACTCATCTGACCTAAACGTTTGTAATAGGTGCCAATCCGTCCAGAAACGGGAGAATCTGCCAAATGACTGCCAGAGATACCGAACACGAAAGCGCGGCACAAATTGGTAACAAAGTAGGCAATATGTCCAGTCAAAGCTTTATCGAATGCTAATGCACCGGCTGTGTTATCACTCATGGTTGCAGCGTCCATTTCTTTAACCAAATAAGGATGACAGCGAATAGCACCCTGCCCAAAAATAATCATAGTACGAGTCAATATGTTAGCGCCTTCAACCGTGATACCCACGGGAATCGATTGATACGGGCGGGCAAGGTAATTGCTCGGTCCCATACAAATACCTTTGCCACCATGCACATCCATCGAATCGTTCAGTACTTGCCGCATCATTTCAGTATTGTAATGCTTAAGAATTGCAGTAATAACAGAGGGCTTAACCCCATTATCAAGTGCCGATAAGGTTAATAATCGGCCAGCTTCCATCACATAAGACAGGCCACCGATTCTAGCTAAGGGCTCTTCTACACCTTCAAATTTACCGATTGAAGTATTGAATTGTTTCCTGATATAAGCATAAGCACCGGTAAATCGAGCCGTAGTTTTACCTGCAGCAGCACCAACGGCGGGGAGAGAGATTCCACGTCCAGCTGAAAGTGACTCAACCAGCATGCGCCATCCTTTACCGATATTATCTGCGCCGCCGATCAAATATTCCATCGGGATAAAAACATCTTTACCGCTATTAGGACCATTCTGAAAGGCCGAATTCATCGGGAAATGTCGATTACCAATGGTGATACCCGGGGTCGTGACAGGGATCAACGCACAAGTAATACCGAGCTCCACCTTGCCACCAAGCAGACCATTCGGATCATAGACTTTGAATGCCAGACCAAGCACTGTAGCGATGGGACCCAACGTAATATAACGCTTCTCCCAATTCAGTTTCAGACCAAGCACCTGCTTACCCTCAAACTCACCTTCGCAAACAATGCCTGTATCGGGAATTGACCCCGCATCTGATCCAGCTTCTGGGCCTGTGAGAGCAAAACAGGGGATGTCTGTACCATTCGCGAGGCGAGGTAAGTAATGATCTTTTTGCGCTTCTGTGCCGTAGTGCAACAATAATTCTGCGGGACCGAGCGAGTTAGGGACCATCACAGTAACACCAACCGAAGTGCTGCGTCCCGCGAGCTTCATTACCACCGCCGAGTGACCATAGGCAGAGAATTCGAGGCCACCGTATTTTTTAGGAATGATCATGCCGAAAAAACCATTTTTCTTCAGGAAAGTCCAAACCTGTTCCGGCAAATCTAATCGTTTGTGGGTAATGTCCCAATCGTCAATCATGGCACATAATTCATTAACGGGGCCATCAACAAAGGCCTGCTCTTCATCATTCAATTTAACTGACGGATAATTGTGTAGTTTTTGCCAATCGGGAGCACCACGAAATAGCTCAGATTCCCACCAAACACTGCCAGCCTCAATTGCATCTCGTTCCGTTTCTGACATCGGGGGCAATATCGCTTTGATTCGTTTGAGTAGTGGTTTAGTGACATAGGTCAGCCGAAGGTTTTGCGTGCCAAAAAATATCACTAGGCCTAAATACAGCACCCAAATGGCCAAGCCCCAGAAAAAACTGAACCCACCAAAAAAAGTAAAAAGAGCAAGAAAACCAGCGGTCACAAACGCCGCTTTT
>Ga0307489_10000131_pt1 | contig 38681 bp, 37 predicted proteins | sample SB12metaG_FD_202247 | JGI IMG/M metagenome (GOLD analysis project Ga0307489, IMG submission 202247) | Sea-ice brine microbial communities from Beaufort Sea near Barrow, Alaska, United States - SB 1.2 | ecosystem: Environmental > Aquatic > Marine > Coastal | place: USA: Alaska | collected... | reverse complement strand
GTGACCCAACAAAACGCCGCGTTAGTGGAAGAAGCTGCTGCCGCAGCAGAAAGTCTGCAGTCACAAGCAGTACAACTAACTGAGCGTGTTTCTTCCTTTAAAATGGATGATTCACAACAAGGGCATCAACAAACTATTGCTTCAAGTAAAGCATTAAGTTCGCCGCTACCTAGAGCCAGCAAATCAAAACAAAGAGCGCCAGTAGCGCAGAAAAAAATAAAGGCAGCCTCACCCCAAGAAGATGAGTGGGAAAGCTTTTAGGTAATTGAATCTATGCCACAACTGGATGTAGGGCGAGAGTTTCTATTCAGTCCGTTGGATTTCGATAATGTACGCAGAATTTTGTACAATATGACAGGCATTCAGCTGGCCAATAGTAAAGATTCGATGGTGTATAGTCGCCTAGCGAGGCGACTTCGTGTTTTAAAAATTGGCAGCGTTACTGAGTATCTTAAATATCTCGAAGCCAATCGCCCAGAAGAACAGTCTTTCATCAATGCGTTGACAACCAACTTAACTTCATTTTTTCGGGAAAAACACCATTTTCCTGAGTTACGTGATTATTTGAAAAAACACCCAGGTAAAAAACGCATTTGGTGTGCAGCCAGCAGTACCGGTGAAGAACCCTATTCTATTGCTATAACAGTGGCCGAAACCTTTGGTAGTTTTACCACACCGGTTGAAATCATCGCGTCTGATATTGATAGTGCAGTCCTCGATAAAGCCCGAGCAGGTATTTACAGTCAAAGTAATGTCAATGATTTAAGTCAGGAGCAGTTGAAGGAGTTTTTTCACCGTGGCGTTGGCTCGAATCAGGGCAAAATAAGAGTTGTGCCAGAGCTGCGTAAAATGGTCGATTTCAGACAGAATAATCTCACTCATTCTAAATGGGATATTAAACCACCGATTGATATTATTTTTTGCCGAAATGTGATGATTTATTTTGATAAAAACACCCAAGTTAAAATCCTCAGTCAAATGGTTGAATTGATGCCTGCTGATGGACTTTATTTTGCGGGGCATTCTGAATCATTTTCTAATGCGGGTCACTTATTGGCCCCTCTAGGAAAAACCCTTTACCGACCAGTAAAAGGCAAACCCTAATGGTGATTGATAATTACCAAGATAGGTCGGAGACTTTTCCTAATCGATATTTCGATAGGCACTTTGACCGTGAAGTCATAAAAATATTGCCCGGTGAATATTATGCCACGACTGAAGATACGGTTATTGTTACTGTGCTAGGCTCATGTGTGGCAGTCTGTTTACGTGATCCTCAAAAAAGGATTGGTGGTATGAACCACTTTTTGTTACCCAACGATGGTGCCTCCAATATATCTTCTGTCTCGGACTCTGCCCGTTATGGGGTGTATGCAATGGAACTTTTAATCAACCAGATGTTAAAACTCGGGGCGGATAGACGGCGATTAGAGGCAAAAATATTTGGTGGGGGGAATGTATTAAAAGGTTTCACCGGTTTTAATGTAGGTGAGCGGAATGCGGAGTTTACTTTGGAGTATTTAAGTGCTGAGCATATCCCGGTTTTAGCCAGTGACCTGCTTGATGTCTATCCCCGTAAAGTATATTTTTCACCAGATACAGGCGTTGTGAATGTGAGGAAAATTAAATCTCTGCATAACAGCACTATTATGGACAGGGAAAGTGAATATAAAATGCGTATCCGAGGCGCATCAAAAAGCGGTGAAATTGACTTGTTTGAGGATTAAGGTAATGACCATAAAAGTGTTAATTGTAGATGACTCAGCTCTTATCAGGAGTTTGCTTAGTGAAATTGTTAAGTCAGCAAAAGATATGTTTTTAGTCGGTGCCGCACCCGATGCCTATGTTGCAAGAGATTTGGTGAATAGGTTTTCGCCAGATGTGATTACCTTGGATATTGAGATGCCCAGAGTAGATGGGCTAACCTTCCTTGAAAAGTTAATGAAGGCTCACCCTACGCCAGTTTTAATGATCTCAACCTTGACCGAGCAGGGAGCGAATGCCACACTTCGAGCCCTAGAGCTTGGGGCCATAGATTATATCGCTAAACCCAAGTTAGGCGTCGCCCAGGGAATTGAGGAATACAGGCAATTAATTATCGATAAAATAAGGATCGCCGCTAAATCTAAAGTGAAGCCCGCAACAAAACAAAGGTCAGCTAATACCGCCACATTGAATTATTCTGGTACTGAAAAAATAATCGCTGTTGGGGCTTCTACCGGCGGCACTGAAGCCATAAAAGAATTTTTGATAGACTTACCTTCTAACAGTCCCGGTGTGGTGATCACCCAGCATATGCCTCCTGGTTTTACTACAAGCTTCGCCAAACGTTTAGATACCTTATGCAAAATAAACGTCATAGAAGCTAAAGGAGGAGAACGTATCCTGCCGGGTAACGCCTATCTAGCACCGGGGAGCTTCCATTTATTAATAGAACGCAGTGGCGCGGATTATCGTCTAAAATTAGTAGATTCAGCGCTAGTGAGTGGGCATAAACCTTCAGTAGATGTGATGTTTAATTCGTTGGCTAAATGTGCAGCGCAAAACACGGTGGCGGTAATTTTAACGGGTATGGGTAAAGATGGCGCCGCAGGTATGCTCTCTTTGCATCAGCAGGGGGCTTATACTTTGGCCCAAGATGAGGCAAGCTGCGTGGTCTTTGGAATGCCCAAAGAGGCGATATCCCTCGGTGGAGTTGACTCAGTATTGCCTTTAAATTCGTTAGCAACAGCAGTGGTTAAATATCTACAATCTGTCAATGCTGGCTCTCGTATGTAAATCGAAATGTCTAATCCTGAGTTGAGATTAATTATCTAACACCTCATTCACTTTAGAGACTAATGTTTCCATTGAAAACGGCTTCTGAAGAAATGGGATGTCATTCTGCAACACGCCTTGAGTAGAAATGATATCTGCCGAATAACCCGACATAAAAAGCACTTTCATATCTGGACTAATAGTTAATAACTTAACAGCAAGGTCTTTACCATTCATATTTGGCATGATCACATCGGTAAGCAGCAGATTAATCTTCCCAGCATTTTGTACGGTAAGAGTTTCGGCAATAGCCACAGTAGAAGCGGCCAATACATTATAACCTTTCTGCTGGAGCATGGCCGTTTCTATTTCTAGCAAAGCTTGTTCATCTTCAACAATTAGCACCGTTTCGGTGCCTCTACGGGATGGCCTGTCGACAATTGGATTAGCCTTAGAGACCTTTTCTTGTTCTCTAGGGAAATAGATATGCACTGTTGTTCCTTGTTTAGGTTTGCTTAATACCTCAACAAATCCCTTGTTCTGCTTGATCGCTCCAAAAACTGTAGATAAGCCTAATCCAGTTCCCTTGCTTAATTCCTTGGTAGTGTAAAAGGGTTCAAATATATGCTCCAATAGCGACTCACTCATACCACAACCATCGTCGGCAACAGAAATTTGAACGTAATCCCCTTTTGGAAGAACAAATGCTGAAGTCGAATCTAGACCAATCTTAGTATTTTCGTCAACTCTCAAGTTCGCAATGTTAATTGTTATTGAACCAATGTTTGCAATTGCATCCCGGGAATTAACACACAAATTGACAATAATTTGATCCACTTGAGTGGGGTCTACTCTGACTGTCCAAAGACTTGTTTCTTGCTTAAAGGAAAGATCTATATTTTCACCAATAAGCCGTTTCAACATTGCCAACATTGCCATTACTGATTCATTCAGGTTTATTATTTCTGGAGCGATTGCTTGCTTACGTGCAAAGGTTAGAAGTTGCCGAATAAGCTCAGATGAATGGGTACAGGCTTGAATGATGCTTTGCATATTAGACACAATTGACTCTGCGCGGTCTGTCTTTAACAAGGATAATTCGGCATTACCCAGTATCACGACCAACATATTATTAATATCATGGGCAATGCCGCCAGCAAGCTGACCAACCGCTTCCATTTTTTGGCTTTGAAACAGTTGTTTTTCAAATTTTTTACGTTCAGAAAAAATTATTTTTTGTTCTGTGTTATCTCTGGCTGTGCTTGTGAATATCATTCCCGTGCCATTTTTGCCATCATGGCGGTGCGATAACCATGACATATGAAATACCTCCCCAGAAACACTTACTTGACGGTTTTCATAGGTGAATGTGTTATTTTCGTCCTTTAGCCAAAGATCAAAGGCTTGTTTGGTCTTTTCTTGATCGTCAGGGTGAATAAAATCAGTGAATTGTCGACCAATACAATCCTTAGGGCATAAACCAAAGATTTTGTTGGCCATATAGTTTACAAATAAAATCCGTCCATCAGCATCAACTTTGGTTATCAGATCTAGCGTATATTCCACCAAATCCTGATACTCTTGGCGACTGTCTAATAAAGAGGCGTTAGTTTGTTGGCCTTCTAATATGGCCTGTTTTAGTTGGCTCTGAGTCAGTTTGATTTCCCGAGCCATTTTATTAAAACTACTTGCAAGGTGGCTAAATTCGTTGTTGCCTTTGATATCAAGTTCAACATCTAGATTGTTGGCAGACAGTTGCTGGGCGCCATATTCCAATATTTCAGCTGATTTAGTGATGCCTCTGGATATTCTAAAGATAATAATAAATATACCTATCAGAAATAAGGTTGCTAGTGCGGATGATATAACCATTGAGTCATGGACGAAGGTGAATAAATGGTCTTCATGAACATAGCTAATAATAAGCCAATCCCAGTAAGGCTCGATGTCAAATACCACTTTCGTAGTGTTTTTCTCACCGGATTCAGAAATACTATTAAACGCCCTCTGGCCGCTTTTTTGCAAAACCATAGCCTGCAGGTGTTCTTTACTAAGTGGTAATTTAGCTTTGTCATCTGGATAAGAATAAATGACAGCATTTGATTGAGTATCAAAAATCGCGATAAATGTGCCTGGCGCTAAATTTTTAGCAATATTTAAGAAAATACTTTTTTGAGTAGCTTCACGATTAAACATCACATTGGTCATGTTTAATGCGCTGATCTTTTGATAGTCAGCTTGGCTTTCTGCAACAATCTTACTAACATTGTTTGACAACATTTCATATTCCAATACCATCAGTCTGTCATGGGTTATGAAAAAATTTAAGGATATAATGAGTACAACTGGAATAACAATTGAAGGAATAATGAAAGCCAGAAGTTTGTTTTTTAATTTAATGTCGGGTCGCTCCCAAGTTTAATATATTGAGATATTGAACAAATTTCACGCCGTAGGAGCGTTTCCAGTTCTTGTCCAGCATGCCTGTTTCCTGAGCAAATTTAATGTATTTTTCAAAAACACTTTTCAGCAGCGGATTATTTATATATATGCCCCAGCCCATCATTTGAACATCACTAATTGGCCATGCGATAGTCAGATTACCAACGTTTTTTAGAGCAGAAAATGCTTGTTCCTTTAATATGGCTGCCAAGTGGCTTACTAGTTTTGTTATCAACACATTACAGAACTAATTTAAATTTATTGTTACGAATAACCTATTTATCAAATAATATCGATTATTAATTGCTATGACCAGTAACTAAACGCGGCCGGTATTTTAATTTACTCCCGTTATTAAATGCTTATATTCAATTAAATTATGGCAATAAAACCCTAAATGCCATGGTCTGGTGATTTACTGATTTAGGTACAATATAGACCAGCCCTAAAGTCTGTCGATTAAAAAGTCGGCAAACTCTTATGATAGTTAACAAAATACTTGCAAGCAAAGCGTCTATGGCTATAATGCGTCCCTCTTAATGATTGGTTGAAACGGTCTTTAAGCATTTGCGAAGCCAGTGTGGTGGAATTGGTAGACACGCTAGATTCAAAATCTGGTTTCTTCGGGAGTGGCGGTTCGAGTCCGCCCACTGGTACCACTTCGCAGATAACAATAAACCGACAATATGTCGGTTTTTTTGCATCTAGAATTTGGTGTAGTGTAGTAGATTCCTTTTGGGCGGGTTATATGCACATCCTTGATGTTCGGCACCCAAATTCGCCGTCCTTGGCGAATGGTTAAGACGACAGGAGCAATGCTCCAGAAAGCCTCGTCTTAAGCCACTGGTACCAATTCGCAGATAACAATCAACCGACAATATGTCGGTTTTTTTGTGTCTGTAGTTTGGATGGCTTAACCCGTTTTTAGTGTCTAAATCTCAAATACTAAAAGATATTTAATCACTACAGAGGAAAATAAAATCAATTCTTAACCATCAGTTCCTCTGTGTAGCGAAGGCTCATTGAACTCTATGGTGAAAATTCTTTTGCTCTTGTCTTCTAACCTTGCAGCTTTAGTCTGACGATAAGAGCGTAAATTACAAATGAAAACTAACAATACACCCGTCACAATTTCTTCGAAATTAAGTTAGATATATTGTTAGTGTTTACAGGGGCATTTATAAATGAAAAGCGTTAGCTTTTTTGTGTTTGTTAACCTTTTTGATTGAGGTATTAAATTTCATCGGTTTCAGTAGATTTAACTAATATCGAGCTCAATGTGCTGCCGGCGTTGCGGTGCTTTGAAATACGCTGATAGGCATCGGATTGCATCCATGTAAATGCATCTTCTTTGGAGGGGAATTCCATTAGAACCGAGCGTGTCGCTTCCCATTCGCCAGCAAGCACAAGAGGCTTTTCATCGACACTTAAAAGCTTGCCGTTAAAATTAGCAAATACTTCCTCAAATTGATTTTCATATTTGTCATATTCAGCACGGTCATGAATAGTGAGCCTTGAAAGTATGTATACAGTCATAATGTTCCAGTTGATAAGTTAGTGAAAATTATGTTACTAAAAAAATACATTAATCTGTATTTTTTTTAACAGGTACAGCTTTTGGGCTCCAAATTAGGCAGTGCGTCGCACTCACAAAACTGATTTTATTGGCACATCGCTGGATTTTTTTTACATAAACATTCCATAACCTGTGTTGTTTCAAGCTCAACAGTTCGTCCAATAATCCGCTTGAAGTGCTCACGCAACCAAATTAACCCTTGATCTCTATCTTGTCGTTTGTGCCAAATAGTTGAAATTTGCTGCGGCATTAATTCTATTGGTGGTCTGGTAGCTGCAATGTCACCATCGATTATTTGCTTGGCAACAGCTGAAATTGGGATAACGCATATCAAATCACTGCGCTTGATTAGATTGGCAACGGAGGAAAAATGATTAACGGTAACCGCCACTCGTCTGGATAATCCGTGTTGCATTAAAACCTGATCAGTATATCCAGTTGTATCCCCAGACAAAGAAACCAGAAGATGGTCTGCCGCTGCGAATTCTTCCAAACTAAGATCCGCTTTTGCCAATGGGTGATCATGGTTCATGATGCAAATATAAGTAGGTGAAAACAAGTATTCGGCTCTAAATGTATTTGAAATAACACCCGTGTTGCCAATCACTATATCAACCTCAGCATCTTCCAAAACCTGATCTGAATTGACGATTGTATAGGGGACCGCATGTATATTGATGCCGGGTGCTTCCTTCTCGATAGCGCAACGTAATTCAGCCCAAGCCATATCGACAACTGTATCTGTTACCGCAATTCGAAATGTACGTTTGGCAGTCGCGGGATCAAAACTCTTGGGGTCAACCGCTTCTGTGAGTGAAATAAGCGGTTCGCGGACTTGGTTCCACAAATTTTGGGCATGCAAAGTAGGCTGGATATTACGGCCATCCTTGACAAATAACTCATCTTTCCATGCGACTCGCATTCGACTTACCGCGTTAGATACCGCTGGCTGTGTCATGGATAGTCTCTGAGCAGCTCGGGTAATAGAGCGCTCGGTCATGATGGCATCAAATACCATTAAAAGATTTAGTTCTTGTGGGCGCATAACTTTTTTCATTCAAATAATAATGATCTGATAATACATCACAAAATAAAATGTGTCACATATAAATATATAATTATATTTATATTAATTTAGTGGCCATACTCCCCCCATCAAAAAAAAGTTGAATAACAACCCTAATGAGTACAAACAAAAAGTTGCTCTGTATTAGTTTTCTAAGAATGATGCGTTTTTTATTTAGCTGTAAGTCAAACGAATAAAGATGTAACCACGGCAAGCAACAATGCTTATGGAACAGCCGTCCTAACCTTCCAAGAATGTGGGCAGGGAGTCTGCGTTATTCGTGTTTCCTCTAAGCGTCTTTATGACTCTGATGAAACGAAGTCTTATAAATTACATCCTTTGGAAAATATTAGGAATTTTGGAAAATATTATTATGCGTTGGTGGGTCTTATTACTGGCTATATCTTTTGTTTCACTGCCAAGTACACATGTGGTGGCTAGTCAGCAGGCGGTGGCAATCGATTATTTGCACGGTGAAAGTGGGTTAACGGGTATTCGGCTGGCTTATCGTCCCTATCAGACTCAGATAGCCACATTTGAATGGCTAGGTGAGTTTGATGTGTACTGGGAGGCAAGTGTCAATTTGGGGGAGTTTGGTCAGGACAATCAACATGAAACTAATTACGCGATTGTATTATCTCCGATGTTCTCAAAACAATTCGATAGTTCATATGGCAAGTATCCACTCAAGTGGGAATTTGGTATCGGTGTTTCACTTATCACTGATACCCGTTTTGCCGTTAAGAATATAGGCTCCCACTATCAGTTTGAAGACCGACTGGGTTTGATATTGGAGTTTGGGGAGCAACTAGCAAAGTCTCTAGCGGTGCGTTACATGCATTATTCAAACGGTGGTTTAAATGATGATAACACCGGTTTATATTTTCTGAGACTGACATATGCACGTGAGTGTTAACCCTTTTATTGAATAGGTTAGCACTGGGCATTATTGCTCGCACAGCTGGTTCATTTATACAGAATAACCTAATTTTTTTATTTGATTTTTGGATGCTAGTCATCCTATAGCACTTAAGGCGCGAACACTCATGAATACTATATTTTTAAAAAAGATAAAAATTATCAGTCAATCCGGGCTGCTTATATTGGCATCTGTGCTAAGCAGTTCGAGCCATGCAGAATTACTTAATCCTCAAGTCTTGTTACAACAAGTGACTAACGCTACCTTTCAGCGAATTGAATTAGACCAACAAAGTATTCAATCTAACCCTAATCATCTTCGGGAGATTATTGAGCAAGAATTGATGCCACATGTTGATCATAGATTTGCTGCATTCAAGGTGTTGGGAAGCCAATTTAGATCCGTTCCTAAAGACAAGATCCCAGAGTTTGTGAGCGAGTTTAAACAATACCTAGTGTCTAACTTTGCGGTTGCTTTAGCGAGTTATGGTGGACAAAAACTGTTGTTTGAACCTGTTAAAGATACCGGAAATCAAACAAGTATGAGCATTAAGGCAATCATTAGACAAGCGGGTCGCCCTGATATCAACATTAGCTTTAAGTTGCGTAAAAGTAATAAAACACAAGAATGGAAAACCTATGATCTGGTAGCTGAGGGGATCAGTTTGTTGTCCAGTAAACGCAGTGAATTTGAATCAATGATCCGACAACAAGGTATACAGGCTGTTATAGACGTAATGAAAAACAAAAATAATAAGCCCTTGAACATCGCCTCAAATGTTAATTAGTCTAAATAAGTTTTAAACCTCTAAAAGATCAAAACAATGTTTAGATCTTTTAGAGGTTATTTTAAGAGCTCTTGATCAAGAGCATTTGATCAAGAGCATTTGATCAAGAGCAGTCTATAAAAAGCAGGTAGTAGATAAAGTCAGCCAATAAAGGTTAAGTCTATACTCAGTTGCAGTGTTGCACCAAACAGATAAATTATTTCACCTTTGGGGAAAAATACCCCGCTTATTAATGCATCCTTACAAGCTAAACTATAACCATCATTAAGGGTGATTACCTTCCTCCGCATCCAATACTGCTCTCATTTTATTTGCCAGTGCTCGCATTGAAAAAGGTTTCTGCAAAAAATTAGCACCTTCTTATAGATTAGCTTGGTTTCCAAATACGTTCTTTGGATAACCAGGTATAAAATTCACTTTCAAATTAGGCTTAAGAGTTTGTAATCTAACCACGAGATCCATGCCATTAATTTTGGGTATGATGACGTCGGTCATTAATATGTCAATTTCAGACAAGTGTTCACGGAATAGTCCCTAAGCAATGTCACCGGCCGATTCAGCTATCACAGTGAAGCTGCTGCTTTACAGCATAGCGGTTTCGAGTAGCATCTCTTCATCTTCAACTAGGAGTATTGTTTCCGTACATTGACTACTTAAATCTTCAGTGATTTTCTGTTTGGTATTCTCTACGTCCTCTATTTTATGAAAATAGATATTAAAAGTAGTGCCTTGTCCTGGCTCACTAAAAACGTTGATAAGCCCAGCATTCATCTTGACCGCGCCTAACGTAAAAGACAGCTTGAAGCTAATACCCGACCCTGAGGCCTTGGTTGTATAAAACGGCTTAAATTATGGGTTTTGTAGTGTCATTCATGCCACTGTCATTGACGATTACGGAGAGTTTTACTTAGTCCCTTGGTGGAGTTTCGTAATTCTGTGTGGCGGCAAAATAATCCTCTTCGCTGCAGTTTTTCGTAGTAATTGAAATATGCCCGTTGCCAGAAATCGCATATCGGGCATTAACACATAAATTAGCAAGCACCCGATCAATTTGGGTTGGGTCGACTTTGATCGGCCACAGTTTCTGTGACGGTTCCCATGACACCTGAATGCTCTCGCTAATAGGTCGTTTTAGCATGTCCATCATAGTGGATACCGATTTATTCAGATCTAGTACTTTGGGTTCAATGGTTTGTTTTAGGGCAAAGGTCAGCAACCGGCATTGCAGAAAAGAAGGCTTCAAAAACGGCTAAACCATCGGCAGAAGCATCGATACCAATAATCGAAAAACTGAATCTTGTTGGTGTGAAGAGACTGGCTTCTTTAATGTCACCCTCAAGAGCTTAAGTAGTTTCAGCTTTTTTTATCGGTGTGATGGACTGCTTATCTTTTTTTTGTGGTCATGCTCTACCACCTTATGATACTCAAAATATAATGAACTGATCGTCCCATACAAGAGGTAACTGATTTTAAATATTGACACGATGATTAACCTGCATTGAGAATCGAATGTCCTATATTGGTCACATTACTCCTATTGTTAGGTAACGCAGGTATATGATACTTGTTTTTATGGAATGTTGATTTTAATTTCGGGTAGGTATATCCCCATACCTGATGTAGCTCACGCCATAAAGGCGATTTAAACGCAACATATTGATGACTGCTGCTGCTTTAGGATATCTTCATTGATGCATGTCACAACAACTTTCTCTTGCAATAATCAGTTAGTTTTATTAATTTCAAGCACCTCATAAGACTTTAAAAGATAATTAATGAAGCATTTACTCCTTTGTGCCATCGCGGCAGGTATTTCGATTTCTGGTTGTTCGCCAACCACAGAACATACTGAAACAACACAACAACCGGTATTAGTTGAAACTGACTTTCGTGCCACAGGTATTCTCGCCGGCTCTTTACCAGACGTTATAGAAGCACTTGACAGTAACCAGATAAGTTCACAAGACTTGGTAACGTTATACCTAGAACGTATTCAAAAAATTGACAAAGACGGGCCTAAGTTACAATCCATTATCGCGCTCAATCCTGATGCGCTGACAATTGCCAAACAGCTTGATCAAATGCGTGCAGCTGGCGAAATTATGGGCCCTTTACATGGAGTGCCTGTTTTACTGAAAGACAATATTGAGACAAAAGATCGCATCGCGACTACTGCTGGAGCTTTTGCACTTAAAGATAATATAACTGGACGAGATAGCCCTTTGGTCGCTGGTTTACGTGCCCAAGGCGCAATAATTTTAGGTAAAACTAACCTGAGTCAATGGGCCAATTTTCGCTCAGAAGGTTCGATGAGTGGCTGGAGTGCGTTGGGTGGACAGGTCAGAAATCCGCATATGTTAGACCGTAATCCCTGTGGCTCTAGCTCAGGCTCAGGTGCCGCCACCGCGGCTTCCCTTGCTGCGGCTTCAGTAGGCACTGAAACTAACGGTTCGATTATTTGCCCGTCAAATGCCAATGGCATTGTTGGGTTTAAACCTACCGTGGGTCTTGTGCCGCAGCAGTATATTATTCCTATTTCTGAGTCTCAGGATACAGCAGGCCCGATGACTAAAACCGTGATGGGCGCTGCTTTGATGATGAATGCTATGGCCACCACCACGCCTGACACAGACTATAGCGCGGGTCTAACAAAAGACGCTTTAAAAGGTGTGCGAGTGGGTGTATTGAATTTTGCCAAAGGCGAGTCCAAGCCAATACTGGAGCACTTCAAAACCGCTTTGATGGATCTTGAGGCTGCAGGGGCTATTCTGGTTGATATAGACCAGCGCCCAGAGACCCCCAAGGATTTTGGTAAAATGGGCTACGATATTCTTAAATACGAATTTAAACATGGTTTAAATGCGTATCTTGTTTCCACGTCCCCTGAGCAGGTAACGCCCCGCAACTTGGAAGAGTTGATCGCTTTTAATGAGGCGCACTCAAACATTGAGCTAGCATTGTTCGACCAAAGTATTTTTGTGGCTTCACAAGCCATGGACTCGCTTAACAGTGATGAATACAAAACAGCGATTGAAACAGTACAAAAATCGACTCGACAAGACGGCATTGACACATTATTGCAAGAGTTTGAGGTGCAAGTACTCATTGCTCCTTCAGGTCCGACTGTGCCAAGAGTGGATCCTATCAACGGCGACGTTTGGCCTAGTAATTGGCCAGGATTTGGTGGTCACGCCGCACAGGCTGGTTATCCTCATGCAACAGTGCCGATGGGGGGGATCCATGGCGTTTCGGTTGGTTTATCATTTATTGGTGGTAAAAATACCGATGCTGAAATACTTTCCTATGCATATGGATACGAGCAACATTCGTTGCGCCGGTTAGATCCACAGTATCTCAAGAATGCAGAAGCCGTACCTTTTATCGCTGATGCGATGAAGCCATATAGTGAGGCTAAGTAATAACGGTTGTGACCTAATTCACTGGTTTATCGCCAAATTTAGGCTTTGGGTAAAGCCTAAATTTGGCTGAGACAAAAAGGGCTTAATGGTTATGGCTTTTACTTAGGGGTAAAGGCCATAACGTTTTAAACCCTCGTTTCATTAGGAAGGGGGTTACAAGAACAACTGAATTTTTGATTTATTGGATAAGATTTAGTTCGTTTAGCAGTTCTCAAAACACATATTGAATAAGCCCATCATAAAATTAATCTCATACCTGTCTTGTTTGAGAACAACAAAATCCAGATTAGCAATACGTTTGGATTTTTAAGCTTCATGTTGTTAACCTGACACATTGATGTCTTCAGTGTGGTGTTTATAGTGTGAAAATACTAATTTTTATATTCTTACTTCTGAGCATGCCAAGCAATGCAAAACAAACCGTTACTATGGGAACGCTGGTGTTTCCTCCTATGGCCAGAGTAGATCAACAGAGCAACAAATGCGTGGGTCACTTCGTTACTATTACGAAAAAAATACTGGCCGAATATGCTATCAATATTGATGTTATCTGCGCCCCACCTATTAGAATATACCGACTCTTAGAAAATGCAAAAGTTGACTTTACGATCAACATTAAAAGCACAAAAGCGATGCCCAAAGACATGGTGTTTGTGGACACACCTTTTAGTACTTTAAGTCTTGATTTATATACTCATAAAGACACCGCATCAATGAGAAATGTCGCGGCTATCCGTGGTTTTGGTTATCACGGTTTTAGAGAGGAATTATCAGCTCAAGGATATGAGTTTTTTGACTTGCCTACTAGCATATCAGCCATTCAACTTTTCCTAAAAAAACGAACCAGCCACTTAATTTCTTATCGTTCCCCCGTCGATTACTATATCCAAGAAAAAAAATTGAATCTTAAAGATGACGTCATTATTGAACCCCTTTTAGATGTACCTACATATTATGCTATTTCTGGTAAATCTCCTCATCTTGAAAAGCTCCAAGCAGCCTTCAATGATTACGCATCTAAACATCAATTATCGTTTTTTGACCAGATAAAATAATCAGTCAGATTGGCAATATTATTCACTTTTATAAGTCTATTATTTACAGGGCTTTAATATTGGACGTTGTTGATTCTAGGCACAACAACAAGGCCGGTATTGCAACAAATTTAAGATCACAGATCTACATCTATTTAGGCAGTACGATACCGTGGTAATGCTTTAAACAAGCTGCAACGCAGCCTAAAGTTTATATATTGTAATTAGCAGAATAAGTTGAACATCAATGAGCGCTAATAAATTTGTTTGAGCTGCGATACCCTTAATCACATCAAATACAGAATTAATTCCAACACTCTTTTCTTGGCATTATATAATTTCTTGGCCTGCGTCGATCAATTCGGAAGATAAGCTATATATTTGATCGACTGTATTGGTTAGTTTTGTTTTCCCTCATCAGCTTTTATTGATGCTTTATCGGTTTTTCTTTTTTCTTTTGTCTTTTGTCTTTTGTCTTATGCACATTACGTGCAATTTTATTTGCTGGCATACCCATTTCAGTTACAGCAGTAACTACCATATCACTTTCTGTCGTTTGGTTTAGCAGGTCTTCAGTCGTATTGACAACGCTGTTTGAAACGATGGATGTAGAGGTTTTTAGTGCCTCTACTGTTTTATTGATGCTCTTAATTAGATTCTGAAAATGAGCCATAAACACATTAAATTCTTTTGATATTTCGCCGATTTCATCATCTGTTTCTTCTGTTTGTTGATACAAGTCATTAGCAACACGAATATCTGTAATGCGCCGATTATTTTTTTAGCCACGGACCATAACAGCAAAGTCTATAAAGTTTACACTGACGCCATATATTAGTATTTATGGTGTGTATCTATGTAAATTAAAGATTATCAATACAAGGATAATGAATGGGGGAGGGTGAATAGAAAAGATAGCAGGTTCAAGTGCTATCTTTTCTAGATTAAACGAAGTTATTGTCCAAAACGCTCTGCTGATGCGGGTTTGTTGTCGATAATACTTTCTATGCGTTCGATAACCTCCGGGGTTAACTTTTCAAGGGCATTCATCGCGCTTAAGTTGTCTTCTAGTTGTGACAACCGAGAAGCACCTAAAATAACCGTACTGACGTTTGGATTTTTTAAACACCAAGCTATTGATAAATGGGTTAGGCTGATACTTAACTCATTGGCTAGGCCGGTTAATTGCCTAATTGTATCGAGTTTTTTCTTACCGTCTTCGCTGGTCCATAAATCACGCAACCATTCATAACCTGGTAGCGCTAAGCGACTGTCATTTGGAATGCCATTGTTATACTTGCCCGTTAACAATCCGCTGGCCAATGGTGACCAGATTGTGGTGCCCATGCCATATTGTTCATAAAGTGGAGTAAACTCACCATCAACCTTATCTCGGTGCAATAAGTTATATTGAGGTTGTTCCATAGTGGGTGGTGTTAAGTGTTCTTGCCGCGCGATACCGTGTGCTTGAGTAATTTGCTGTGCTGACCACTCAGATGTACCCCAATATACCACTTTACCTTGCTGAACTAGGTTATGCATGGCGCGCACTGTTTCTTCTATTGGGGTATCAACATCTGGACGGTGACAAAAATATAAATCCAGATAATCGACACGTAAACGTTTAAGAGCTGCATCACATGCATCACGCACGTGTTTGGCACTTAATCCCATTTGCATTTTATGGTCACCGCCCCAAAATACTTTTGAAGACACAGCAAATGAATCACGTGCTAAACCTAAGCCCGAAATCGCATCACCCATAATTTTTTCTGATTCTCCAGCTTCATAACCTTCGGCATTATCAAAGAAGTTAATGCCGCCATCGTAAGCGGTTTTTAATAGCTGCTTCGCATCGTTAATATCAACTTGCTTTCCAAAAGTTACCCAAGAGCCCAACGACAAAGCCGACACTTTTAAGCCTGATTTACCTAAACGACGATATTCCATTTATAATTCCTTGCGTTTATAATTATGACCAAGGTGATAGTGAGTTCCCTTGATTGCTTAAAGTTCACCGTTAAATTTTAATATTTTTAATTCATGGCAACAACTGCTGTTTTGGTAGTAACTGGCACTAGATACTAACTAACGTAATTTTGAACACGCGAAGTGTGTTTTTAAAGCTTCGTTTGGTGCACTAAATTAGGCTGAACAATATTTCATATACTAATGGATTATTTATTTATGCATTTATGAAGTGTTAAGATCGATTTTAGTGGTTAGTATATATGTACATATGAAAGATCAATACGCCCTAATACATTAAGTTGCTTGGTTCAATTGGACTATATCTGTGGACTGTATTTAAGCATCTCACGCATAACGTTGAATGGTTAAGCCAGCATTATTAATAAAACAAACATTGGAATTTTATGAAAACACTATCTGATATTGGCTTAATCGGCCTTGCTGTCATGGGTGAAAACCTGATTCTGAATATGGCAAGTAAAGGTTATACCGTTACTGCTTATAATCGCTCCACTGATAAGGTTGAAAACTTTATTAACGGCCGGGCAAAAGGTGAAAGCATTCGCGGTGCTTATTCGGTAGAAGAGTTAGTCGAATCGCTAGCCACTCCTCGTAAAATTATGATTATGGTGAAATCAGGTGCGCCTGTTGATGCCACTATTGAGCAACTTCTACCTCTATTAGACAAAGGTGATATCATCATTGATGGCGGTAATACGCACTTCCCTGACACTATTCGCCGTGAAAAATACTGTGCTGAAAAAGGTATTAACTTTGTGGGGGCCGGTGTATCTGGTGGTGAAGAAGGCGCGCTTAAAGGGCCTTCCATTATGCCTGGTGGTTCGGCTGAGGCATGGCAAGCGGTGAAACCTATTTTCCAAGATATCTCAGCCAAGGTAGAAGATGGTTCACCTTGTTGTGATTATGTAGGTGAAAACGGTGCCGGTCACTTTGTGAAGATGGTGCACAACGGTATTGAATATGGCGATATGCAGTTGTTGTGTGAAGCCTACCAAATAATGAAAGACACGCTAGGCATGTCTGCCGATGAAATGCATGAAGTATTTAAAGAGTGGAACACCACTGAATTAGACAGTTATTTAGTTGAGATCACTCGCGATATTTTGGCGTTTAAAGACGAAGACGGTGGTCCACTGGTAGAAAAGATTCTTGATACGGCAGGCCAAAAAGGCACCGGTAAGTGGACCGGAATAGTCGCACTCGACTTAGGTGTGCCACTAACCCTGATTGCTGAGTCTGTATTCGCTCGTTGTATATCCTCACTTAAAGATGAGCGTGTTGAAGCATCAAAAGTGATCACGGGTCCAGCTAAAAAATTCAATGGTAGCGATGCTGATAAAGTCGCCTTTATCGAAGATTTACGTCAAGCGGTCCTTGCGTCTAAAATTGTTTCATACGCGCAGGGTTATACCTTGATGCGCGAAGCAGCTAAAGAATATAACTGGAACCTCAACTACGGTGGCATCGCGTTGATGTGGCGTGGTGGTTGTATTATCCGTTCTGCATTCTTAGGTAAAATCAAAGAGGCCTACGATAAAAATCCGGAGTTAAACAATCTATTATTGGACGACTACTTTAGAGATACAGTAGTGGGTGCCCAAGAAGGGTGGAGACGCGTAGCAGTCAATGCCATTACTACTGGTGTACCTGCTCCGTGTTTGATGGCAGCGCTTAACTACTTTGACGGTTATCGCACCGCGCGTTTGCCGGCTAACTTATTACAAGCACAACGTGACTATTTTGGTGCTCACACATACGAGCGCATAGATAAGCCCAAAGGTGAGTTCTTCCATACAAACTGGACAGGCCGTGGTGGTAATACTTCGTCGTCTACTTATAACGCTTAAGTTGTTTTAATAAGATAAAAGGCCTTAACTTGTATACAAGTTAAGGCCTTTTTCGTAATTGGTGTACGAGCATATTAATGTTTGAAACTTAGCCCTTCTTAATAAATTGACAAGCGGGTTTGAGCAATCAGGAGCCGTTCAAGCAATCGGTATACCTTTAGACTTTTTGATATTTTCGGTTGATATTCTAATGGCTGGTAATCCGACATAGCCGACCAAAATTGGGTTTAACATAGTTTTGCAAGTTTCAAATATTTACCCCCAGTTTCAAACTTTAATATGCTCGTACAAGTGGTCGACAATAAATATTTACAAACTCACATGTACGATTTTTAAGCAAGTATTTGATACTTATCAGATGTCACGGGAGTATGTTTATCCGCTAAAAACAAAAAGCGCCGACTCATATTGCTATGATTTGGCGCTTCTGCTTTTTGAGTGAATCTGTCTTCTGCCTTGATAACTATTGGTTGTCATTTTTGGCAATCAGGAGTCGTTAGTACGCCTTGATCAGTCCCTACCTCTCGAAGACAGACCCCTCGTTGGTATATAATCAGCAGATTTTATGCCAATATTTTTGTTCTTTAAAAACAGTGCTTTATATTATATTGCAGGTAAAAATAGCCGATAGTTGCACGGTCTTTGTGAATAATACCTATGAAATCACCACAGTAGTGCGTTAGACCGGATGGTCTAGGTCACGCCATGAGTATTAGCTAACAAACGTTAGCCAAGCTTGCAGTAAAATATGAAAATCAGCTAATCCACAGCCTGATTGAATATGCAAATTACTTAATTCTTGGCTTTCGTCTTCTTCTGAATGTGCCATCTCTTGGATATGATTATTATTTAGAATCAGTTCAACCTCGTCTTTATCAAACACTAAATGGTATTCCTTTCCATTGTGTTGGTAATGAGAAAGTTGATGGGTTTGAAGCTGCCGGATAGTGTTGAGTAACAGTATGATTTGCCCGGTATCTTTTGCGATTTCATGACTTAACCAATCACCAAAAGCTTCACACTCAAGCTCGCAGGTGGCTAAGGGGTGGCCTAAAATATCATGTGAAAATTGATAGTCCATTAGATGTCACAGGTTATTGAATTGTGATCTACCACTATACTCTAAACCAGTTGCCAGCTGTGGATAAAATGTCAATTCAGGCATCGCAGGCCATGAGCACTTTGGGTAAAGCCCTACCCATTATTTAGCTTAACGGTAAATGCACAACCTTTCTGTAACCGTCAAATATATCAACAATACTAACAAAACCATCGCCTACTTCATCTTTTATAAAATAACCGGCGACGTTAGATTCATAACTATTGAAAATATCTAGCTTATTCTGTGAGGTGCTTAAAACAAATACCACACTATTTTTGTAATCTTTATGTGCCCGCAATTGAGTCAAAAACTCTAAGCCGTTCATACGTGGCATTTGTAAGTCTAACAATATGATAAAAGGACGCGTTACCTTACCTGATTCGAGTAATTCAAAAGCTTCTACCCCGTCTTTTGCGCGTTTTATGGGACTGGAAATTTTGCGACGTTTAAACTCTCGTTTGATACTCATGGCATCAATATCATCATCTTCTATTAAAAATAGGGTGACTTCGTCAGGGCTGAGTTTATTCATTTATTATTTGCCTTGGGCCATGTGACAATAAAAGTTGCCCCTTTGCCTATATCTGATGTGATTGAAATATTACCTGAATAATTTGCTAATACTTTTTCTACTATTGCCAGCCCTAAGCCACTGCCTTCCAATTCATCTCTTGGTTTAAGGGTTTGAAATTTCATAAATATTTTTTCATGTAACGAAGGATCAACACCTGGCCCATCATCTGTGACACTTATTTGAAAATCATGTTTTAAATGTTTACATTTTATAGTGATATGCCCAGATATTTTATCGTGATGTTTTATCGCGTTAGATATAAGGTTGGTAAGTACTAGCTCAAAGGGGACTTTAGGTAATATAACGTCTGTGTCATCTACATCAATAATAAAATTGTCTAATAAGGCTAATGACTTGCAACAGTTTTTTACTGTCTCTTGTAGATTAAGCGTTTGTGGTAAACCATCATTTTTTCCAATTCTAGAATAATCAAGTAAGTCTTTGAGTAACATGTTCATTCTATCAATGCGGTTTTTGATCATACCAAAATGTTCAAGGCTATCTCCTTGCAACACTTCACTGGCATCTTCCTCAATCCATGACACCAAACGCTTGATGGCATTTAATGGCGCTTTTAAATCATGGGAGGCTATGTAAGCAAATTCATCAAGGTCGCTATTCGACTTCTTTAACTTTTCAATTAAGGCTTCTCGCTCGGTCACATCTCTTGCCACACCTAATAAATAGGCTTTGCCTTCGTCATCTTCAAAGCGCGTTTTGGTGATAAACAAGGTACGGATTTCACCGCTTGGAAAGGTTATTTGTTCTGTGGTTTCGGCTTTGCCTTGCTCGAAAGCTAATTTATCTTGTACTAGGAAAGTTACCGCTTCTGCATCGCTATATATGTCTATAGTGGAGTGCCCAATGACCTTATCGCGCATTTCTTTTGGAAATAAAGATAAAAAAGCGGTATTTGCATGTGAAATTTTATAATCACTGTCTTTGGCAAATATCAAGTCTGGGTTATTTTCAGTGATCATCTGATTGAGATCGATGAGTTTAGACAATTCGAGATTTTTTCTTCGAAGTGCTAATTGAGATACCACATCTTTGGCCAGCAGTTTTAATATAGATTTTTGATGTTTATCTAACAGACTTGGCTGAGTATCAAATACACATAAAGTACCCAAAATTTGCTGCTCGTAATTAATCAGAGGCACACCTGCGAAATAACGTATGTTAGGTGTTTTTATAACACATTCGTTTAACTTGGTTCGCTCATCAATAAGAGTGTCAGAAATTTCAAATACATCAGTTTGCTTGAGCATATCTGTACAAAAAATATTTTCTCGGTTTATTTCGTTTGGAAATGAGCCAACTTTTGAAGCCACCCATTGAGTGTCGGCATCGATGAAACTGACCATGGCAAAGGGTTTATTACAGCCTTCGATCGCAAGAACGGCAATGTCATCAAATAATTTATCTATATCCGTATTATTAAGATTATATTTTTTTAATGTTTGGATACTAAGTTCTTTGCGTTTTGGCATGCCTATTCCTATACAAAAGTAGATTGAAATATTCACTGTGATTATGCATAAACCAATAGATGGTGGTTAACGACTGCTTATGTCCTAGGTTATCCCTATTTCAATTTTTAATTCTTCTGTGCTCGATTCACCTTTGATTAGAAAACCTTTCACAAAGTCATATTGTAAGGCACGTGCTTTTTCTTGTGGGTCGTCAGATCCCGAATACATCAAAATTTGGCAGATATCTAGGTCAACCTGTGTTTTTAACTCTGCAAACTTCTGCAAAAATTCAAACCCACCCATGATAGGCATATTGACGTCAAGAATGATAATTGCTGGTGGGAAACTAGCGCCATATTGCTGCAGGTTATATAAATAATTTTTTAAAAATTCAAGGCCAGAAGTGCCATTCGTTTGTTGCATGATTTCGCTGACGCCAATTTTTTTAAGTTGATGGCTTAAAATGTACCGTTCAATTTCACTATCATCGATAATTAAAACGCTAGGCTGTTGCATCAAAAAAGGTCGTTTTTTAATTTAAATATTTATACCACATTAAACTTTATTGTTTACAGATAACAGCATTACACAATACTAAAACATAATAAAATCATGTCTTGGATATAACAAATACCCAACCCGTGCGTTCTAGCTCGGTCAGATATACTCTGACATCAAACTCAATTTGGTGATAATCAGGCAGCATATGCTGGCATAGTTGGTAAAATGCTTTGTTGTGTTGTTTTTCTTTTAGATGGGCTAATTCGTGCACCACGATCATATTCAAAAACGCGTCTGGGGTATTTTTAAACAAGGTGCTAACACGTAATTCATTTTTACTTTTTAACTTACCGCCTTGTACTCGTGATACATAGCTGTGTAAACCTAAAGCGTGGTTGACTATATGTATTTTGCTGTCGTATATCACCTTGCTCAGTGGCGTTGTTTTTTTCAAATATTGATTTTTTAATGACATAGTGTATTCACGCAAGTCATTATCGTTAGCCACTTTGTGCAAGCTTGGATAACGTGTTCGCAACCAGTCACCTAGTGTATTTGCATCAACTAAGCGACGAATATCGTTCTGTAAATGAGCAGGGTAGTGGGCTAAGTAGGGTAAATTTTGAGACATTGATGCAACCTTAATAACAAGGTTGCTATTCTACGTCTTTCTAAAGAACTCGTCGCCTCGCTTTTTGATTGACATATGAAATATCATATATATGATGTTTCATATGTATTGAGTTGAGCACTACTTTTAATGAACCCAGTCTCTTTTTATAAATGTTTATCTGAAGACACACGTTTGAAGTGTTTGTTATTGATCACACTTAAAGGTGAGTTGTGCGTGTGTGATTTAATCAGTGCATTACAGTTAAGCCAGCCTAAAGTGTCCAGACATTTAGCTGAGCTTCGTAAATGTGGAATTCTGTCTGATCAAAGACGTGGAAAATGGGTGTTCTATCAACTTGATAAAGCCTTGCCTAAATGGTCGGTAGAGGTGCTTAAGCTTACCGCCACAGACAATCATCAATTCTTAAACGAATCTTTAACTCACCTAGATACGGCGAAGCAATTAGATAATTGTTGTTAACTGTATTACTGAGATGGAATACTTTTAAAATGAAGATTTTATATATTTGTACCCATAACCGTTGCCGTAGTATTTTGTCAGAAGCAATCACCAACCAGTTTTCTGCGGGCAAAATAACTGCGAGAAGTGCCGGTAGTCAACCTGCAGGTGAAGTGCATCCATTGTCGATTAAATATTTACAGCAAGCGGATATTTCAACCGAGGGTTTATGTAGCCAATCATGGGATGACTTTGAACAATTTGCACCAGACTTAGTGGTGACAGTGTGTGACTCTGCCGCTGCTGAAACCTGCCCCGTGTGGTTCGGTAAAAGCTTAAAAGTACATTGGGGCTTAGCCGATCCATCTAAGTTACAAGGGTCTGAGGCACACATTGCCGAAGCTTTCAGGGCAACTATCGAACACATAAAGCAACGAGTGGAACAACTGCTTAACCTCGACGTTGATGTAAAAGACAAGGTCGCTTTCAAAGCTGCGCTTGCTAATTTAGGGGCAATGTGATGTCACTTTCTAATCCGGCTATGCCGAACCTTGATAACACCCAATTTCAGGCTCCAAAAGTGCAGGATTTCGCCAAGAAAAGAGCTCAGCATAAACCCAAAATACTGTTGCTGTATGGTTCATTACGCGCCCGGTCGTTTAGCCGATTGGTGGTAGAAGAGTCTGCCCGTTTGTTAGAGGCTATGGGTGCCGAGACGCGGATTTTTGATCCAACCGGTTTACCTTTACCAGATGGCGACGCAGCGACACATGCAAAAGTAGTAGAGCTGCGTGAACTGATGATGTGGTCTGAGGGGCAAGTATGGTGCTCGCCTGAGCGTCATGGCGCTATGACCGGCATTCTGAAAAGCCAGATTGATTGGGTGCCGCTTAATTTAGGGGGAGTCAGGCCCACTCAAGGAAAAACCCTAGCTGTGATGCAGGTGTGTGGTGGTTCGCAGTCATTTAACGCGGTGAATCAAATGCGTATTTTAGGTCGTTGGATGCGCATGCTGACTATTCCTAATCAGTCGTCGGTAGCCAAAGCCTTTATGGAATTTGATGACAACGATCGAATGAAAGCTTCGCCATTTTATAATCGCATTGTGGATGTGTTGGAAGAACTGGTGAAATTCACCTTGCTGACCAGAGACAACAGTGACTATTTGGTCGACCGTTATTCAGAACGGGTAGAATCAGCTGAGCAAGTTAGTCAGCGCGTTAATCAACGTGTTATCTAACGTTAAAAAAAATCATAAAATCATAAAAGCATAGAGGAGCAAATAGATGGGATTATTTGAGCGTTATTTATCTGTTTGGGTTGGTATCAGCATTGTCATCGGTGTGGTGTTGGGCAGTATTATTCCAGACTTTTTCTCATTAGTGGCAAGTTTAGAATATGCCCACGTGAACATAGTGGTGGCGGTACTAATTTGGTTAATGGTGTACCCCATGATGATCCAAATCGATTTTTCATCAATCAAAGATGTAGGTAAAAAGCCCAAGGGATTGGCCTTAACCCTTGTTATCAATTGGCTTATCAAGCCTTTTACTATGGCGGCATTAGGTTGGTTATTTTTTAAAGGTTTTTTTGCCGATTGGGTCGACCCACAATCAGCTAACGAATACATTGCAGGCATGATTTTATTGGGTGTGGCACCTTGTACCGCAATGGTATTTATCTGGAGCCAAATGACCAAGGGCGATGCCAACTACACCTTAGTACAAGTCTCGATTAATGACATCATTATGATTTTTGCCTTTGCGCCCTTAACTGCACTTTTACTGGGTGTCAGTGATATTCAAGTACCTTGGAATACCTTACTTATTTCAGTGCTGTTGTATGTGCTATTACCTTTGATTGCCGGCGCATTGACTCGGTCTTTGTTAGATAAAAAAGCCACCGAAGCAGCGGAAACAGCAGAGCACAAAAATGTAGACAGCTTTGTCTCTGCACTCAAACCTTGGTCTATGCTGGGTTTGTTAGGCACGGTGATGTTGTTATTTGGTTTTCAAGCAAAGACTATTTTGACTGAACCGCAGACCATTGTATTAATTGCCATCCCGCTAATAATTCAAACCTATGGCATTTTTGCTGTGGCTTACTTTTTTGCTAAGCGTCTAAAATTACCCCACAACATTGCTGGGCCCGCCAGCATGATTGGCACGTCTAACTTTTTTGAGTTGGCGGTTGCTGTGGCTATTTCGCTGTTTGGATTACACTCTGGTGCGGCTTTGGCCACGGTGGTCGGTGTGCTGGTTGAAGTACCTGTGATGTTGTCTTTGGTGTACTTTGTAAACAGAACTCGGCATTGGTTTGACTAAGTAACTTGAGCTCGGGATAAGCCATACCGTCCAGTACCACTATTATCGCGGCTATCTTCGTTGAATTTGCTCACAATAGCGCTATTCCCTCACAAGCTCGCCTCGATAAACGCAATAATAGCAGCACTGGATGCGTTCAATGACTCTGAAAAGCCCTGTTTTGCTCATTTATATGTTGGTATTCACACTTACACCGATAAAAAATATCACAAACGTATTGAACGCTTGTTGTTGGCTAATGCAGCTACGTACCAGTAATATAATCAGCAGGATGGAAGTCGTCAGCATGACAAATAAACTATTACACTTGACCTTTTTTAAGCGCTAAGCAGCAAATTTTTAAGGGTGTGATCCAACTGCAGTATTTGGTCCTCAACAGCATGAGCTTACTGGCGAAATGCGCCTTGTAATTCTGATTGATGGTCTAAATCTATGCGTTGATTTGCCTTACGGAATTGTCCTTGATAGCCGCTTGTCTCGTTTAAACCTATGAGGTTGTAAGTATTGAGTTAATCTGTGCGTAGAGCATCGCATTGTCTTATGACATTTTTGTTATTGATAAATGGTGATACTGGATTACTCATTGCATTCGCCTCAGGTACTGGCAACATACCAGTGAATAATTAATCTAACATCTCTACATCGGGAAACTCACTGAGTGATCAGAACAATAATGCTATTTTCGTCAGCAGCGTTGATAATTACCAATGCACATGGCGATCAATTAGAATTAGGTCCGCAAAGTAGCAGCGAAAGCTGTCTATTAGAAAGCTTGAAACAAGCCGATCCACAGCAAACCGTGGGTGAACTTCGGGAAAGCTGCTTAGAGATAGAGCCCACTTTATTTAAACAACGGGTCGAGTTAGAAAAACAAGCATCTAAAAACCGCTTTGCGATCATTCCTCACAGACCTAATTTTGTTTTGCCCGCAAGCATGACCAGTATTAATCAAGAGCCCTATATCGGCACCCCAGTAGGCAATAAGCTGGATGATGTTGAAATTAAGTTTCAAGTTTCTTTGAAATATTTGTTCATGCAGGACCTCATCTTTAGAGACCTCGACTTACAATTTGCTTTTACTACGACTAGCTGGTGGCAAGCCTACAACAGTGATATTTCGGCTCCTTTTCGAGAGACTAATTATGAACCAGAAGTGATACTCAATTATCACCACTCTTGGTCGTTATTGGGTTTTCCTGTTGAACAAACTACATTGTCATTTAATCATCAATCAAATGGTCAAACAGGGCAGTTATCACGGAGTTGGAACAGGATCATCCTAGGATTTGCCTTTGCTCCAACTGACAATGTGTTGTGGGGTTTTAGAACATGGTACCGCTTACCAGAAAACGAAAAAAAAACCGCACTTGATCCATCGGGGGATGATAATCCCAATATACAAAAGTATATGGGGTATGGTGAATTAGGAGGACTATGGAGTATCTCCGATAAGCATTCGTTAGAGTTTATGCTTAGAAACAACTTACGTAGCTCTGACAATCGAGGCGCTATTCAACTGGGGTGGTCATTCCCTATAAACGACCGGATACAAGGTTATGTAGAATACTTTAATGGTTATGGTGAAAGTCTTATTTATTATAACCATCATGCCCATAGATTGGGTATTGGATTTAAGCTGACCAATTGGCTGTAGCCATCAGACACTTAGGTTTCTTTGTAAAACGCTGTTTTATTTCGATCATTCTTTGTTGCCTCATAAAGAGCACCGTCAGCTTGATTAGTTAAATCATAAAGGCTATGACTTCTGTCTGTCATCGTTATGCCGATGCTGACAGTTACTGGGGTATGGTTGACTTTTATTCCTGACATTAACTGATGCAGTCGCTGAGCAAATATTTTGACATCACTTTTATGGTACATTGACGCGATTACTCAACACGACTTAACGCCCAACAAGATATCTTGAATTACATGGCCATGTGGTACAACAGTCATAGACTTCATTTGTACTTGGATCACCAAAGTCCTAATGACTTTGAAAGAGAAAATAATGAATTACAAAAAATAGCTTAACTGGGTTGGTCGTATTAGGTTGACCAGGTCAGTGTTGATTTTCAAACTACTCAATTCTTGTTGTTGTCTCCATCACATAGGAAGTGTGAACTTGCACAAATATTTCAATATATTTAACTTAACAGAGTTTTATTCGCGGGTACTCAACTACCTAGTTGAACATTCCAATCTGACTAATACCAAATAAAACGTAGTTGATTTATGAATATTTCAATTTGGTCAGCAGGCCGTCTAGGTGAAAGTGTGTTTATTTCCGTTAGATTAAACAACACAATATTCTCAAAATCATTGATAAGGCTTTGTTTAATCATTTTTATTGTTGGTTGCGAGTCGGAGTAAGAATCATGTTCAATTTTAAAACTATCTAGCAGCAGCTTTTCAAACTGATATGACTCTGAAAATTGGTCGTATTGCATAACACCAGTAAACACCAGCTTTGCGATTAAATTTTGTGCTGCACTATTAGCCGTTACTGTCATTTGTAATTTAATCGATTGATCCAGTGTATCTATGAGTATTTTTGCATCAGAAAACATGGCCTCGGTGCCTTTAAATGACTTATCAATAGGAAATTGCTGTGCTAAATATCGGTTAATCGTTTTAGCTTTTACAAGTTGAAAGGATTTTTCCAGCTGAGAAAAGGCTGGTGGGTTGAACATACTGCAAAGCCCAAGCACCAAAACTATCTGTTTAATCACACGCTTTTCTCCTAATAAAATACTTAAAACCACTTTTTCCATAACATGCTTATCAGCAATATTATGGCCAAGATAAGCATAGCCGTTGCCAAATAGAAAAAGGCATGTGGCTCCTCAGTACCGGGTAATCCAGCCACATTCATTCCAAATACCCCGGTTAAAAAGGATAAAGGTAAAAATATTGCAGTAACCAGAGAAAGTACATACATGCGCATGCCTTGTTGTTCGGCAATCCGATTACGGAGTTCATCTTGTAAAACCATGGCACGTTCTTTAGCTAGGTCTAAATCTTCAACGTAGCGGGTCATGCGTTCAGTCTGGTCTCGCAACTCAAAAGCTTGTTGTTGGTTTAGTGATTTATTGAAGCGATATATGGCGTCAAGTGCATCTCGTTGTGGCGCTAAATAGCGGCGTATTGCAGCGGCTTGTCTGCGTACCATTGAAAGCTTAATTCTGTCTTGTTTTTCAGACTTGTCTAAGGCTTCAAACTCCGTTAGTTCTTCATCCAACACATCCACCGTTTCGCTGATCCTATCGGCAATTTTAGTGATGATTTTTAAGGTTAAGTCCATTGGCGAGTTAGGAATAGTGCCATTATCTAGTTCTTCTTTTACGTCTTGTACCGACAGTAATTTGCGATCTTTACGTCTAGCAGAAATAACTATCTTATCGCTGATCCATAATCGTAGCGACACCATGTCTTCAGGATCTGCATCAGGATTACGATTAATGCCACGAAGATACACCAACATTCCATCACCAAACTGCATTGCTTTAGGGCGCGTTTCAGTAGTACACAGCGCGTCTATAATTTCATTTTGTAAACCTAAATGCTGTAAACACTCTTTTGAGTCTGGTGCATCCGCTTGAATATGAAACCATGTAAAGCCAGAAACAACAGTTGCGTCATAATGGTGCTCATTTGTGGGTGAAATAATCGATACGCTGCTGTTTATATTCAATGCCCACAACATTGCTTTAGATGTTTGGCTCATTTAGTTTCCCTGTACATTTTTTGGAATGCTGGAATTGGTCCGAAAAAAAGTTTCAATTATTAACGTGTAATCAGTAACATTTTCAAATAAAACTATTGGCGGCAGATCGCTAAGCATTCATTAACTTACATAACATTTTAAAATGAGTGGCAATGATTACTATCTGTGTTGTAAAAAAGACCATGCATGTGAATAAACAATTTGAATAATTTGCTGAGGGTGTCTTTACCACCTCAGTAAATATTCATAGAGGTGTTTAAATTTGATTATTTAGCTGTTTTAGATTGTTTCGCGCTTTTTTCTTGCATGAATTCTATAACAGAATCAATGCCTTTTTGCCTAATCATTGGCGCAAATTCAGCCCGCTTTGACTGCACCATGCTTATACCTTCAGCCACTAAGTCAAATGCTTTCCATTGGTTTTCTTTATTACGACGTACTTGGAAAGTAATGTTGATATCTGGTTTGCCCGATTCCTTGATAAGTGCTTTGACAGATACTGTTTTTTTACTCTCAATAGGTCTAGAGGGTTCAAATTCAACAACTTGATTTGTGTAACTACTTAACGAATTGGAGTAAGTGGTCAACAAGTACAGTCTAAATTGCTCAAAAAACAGTTCTAACTTTTCACGGGGGATATCTTTTGCTTGAGTACCTAAAACACTAAGAGCTGCATAAACGTGATCGACATTGGGCATTAACTGTTGTTCTACAATTTGCCTCAAGGCTTGAGGATCATTTTTTATTATGGATTGATCTTGTTTCATCTTAGCGAAAGTGGCAGATGCTACGTCTTTAACAAACACATAAGGATCGTCCGATTGTATTCCTGAGGCATTAAAACTAATCGTTAGCATAAACATAACTAGTTTTATCGATTTTAACATTGGGTAAATCTCCAAGGGTATCCCCTAGTATTTATATTACACAATATTATACTATTGGTTTGTTGTGACTAGTATCTAAAAGAGAAAGAATTGTTCCTTCAATTAATGAGAAAAAACATTGGCTGTAATTAATCTTAGTAAAAAAAATAACTTTAGTAGTTTTGTGTATTGGTTTCTGGCCTTAATCTGTTTTGCATTAGGTATTTATTTGACTAATCTTGCCTGGTTGCAAGCTGAATGGTTCTCTCGGTCTGGATGTATTGTTGTTGTGCTGGGCGTATGGTCCAGTATCGGTGTCGTTTTGCATGAGAAGCTTATATCTCGACGAGCAAGCTGGATACGCAATAAAGAACTAAGACAATTGAAAGCCAAACACTTAGGTGATTCAGAGATTGCGCTAGGCATAGATCAGGTAAATGCAGATCACTATCAACGACTTAACTTAGCCATGCAGGATCTACGCATGTCTGTGGGGGTGCTAGAAATTTCATTGTTAATAAGCGGCACCTTAGTTTGGGGGTTTGGTGACTTGATTGTGCAGGTTATCGCGCTGTAAAGCGTTAAGTCAAAAACACACAAGTAGCATTTTTTCTTTTCATCGTTTTATTTTAGTTGCGGTATTAAAGAATGAAACCTATTCCTAGCCACTGTATGAATTTTTTACATATATACTTATATTTTGGAGTTCAAATATATATCAAAATACACTATTAAAACAATAGCTTATATTTTATTTTGTTTAGCATTGTTGTCGCTTAATGTAGCTCGAATCCACTATGTATTTATATAATCAGAGGGAATTATTATGTTTAAGTGGGCACAAACATTTTTTATTATTGCTGCGGCATTTGGTTTTGGCGGTATTGTCAAAACTATATTTGCAAAGCTTTTACACTCATTTTTATAGGATTGGCGGTTATGTTTTTTTTGCTGAAAATAATCATTGAGGGTATAGCAAGCGGTAGCGAGCTAATGGATATCCCCGTCAAGCGTGTCAATAAAGGTGTCATCGGTCTAGCCGTTTTTGAACTGGCAATTGTTATAAACAATGAATATTCGGGCTATGAAGATACTTAAGAGGACGCTGTCGCAAGCCCTAGAATAACAATACCTAGATTCATCGGTACGGTCTGTATTGCACTATCTCTGAAGGGGTGCTCATGGTAATTAAGTCAAGTCAGTCGGATATGGCCGCCAACTTTGTATTATCCACTGCCATCATTATCAGTATCGCTTTATTGCTAACGGCATTGGGGCTTTTTCTGCATTTGTTCCAAAAGAATAATTAATTACACACCCCTAATTTTCTCTCAGGATTCTGGTTTTGTAAGTGCAATGGAAAATTAAAGGAGCGTTGGGGAAGTTGAATACACATAGGGTTCTATATGGCGACGCGATAACCAGTTGAACTCATAACTCAATCCCTACGAGTAAAGAACGTTCCTGACGACAGGTTTTAGTAGCCAAAAACATCTATATAATGCCAAGACTGAATGTTTCTTTTCAATTATCTTTTATGTATCACTGCAGAATGTTTCAGTATTGGTTGCCACGGGTAATTGGCTGGTGGAAGTTCTTAAGACTTTTCTGGTTTATAGATTATCACCCGAGTATAACCTTCTACCCACTGGTAACGATCAATTTGAAGCGCAAAGATAACCACACTGGGCTCTGATAAAAGCGGCTCTAAGGTCGCATTGCGTTGCAGTAACAAGCGCTGCGCCGATCGAGCAGGCTCACCTGACAGTTCGTTGGCCTTGCCAAAGCCACTCATGGCGAGGCCAGCGATATGATCGGCGTTGTTGCCTGTGCGATTATCCCAAAGACAGGTGACATTGGGGTTAGCACGCATGTTTTTTACTTTTTGGGTGTTTTCTAGCGATGCAAGGTAGATTTCATCCAAATCTGTTGAGATAGCATAGGCCATTAGATGTAACGCTAACTCCTTATCCCCGAGAGTGGCGAGTACGCACTGGGCTTGCTGATTCAACATAGAGTCTACGGTATCTTTCATCAGATAATATCCATTAATGGAGCTAAATACTGAAACAGAATAGTTAGTCAGTCCATATAATTGTTTTAGTTAATTAACATTGAGCCGCCTATAAGAACGTTGCGCCCAGTGATGAAGCTCCGTTCAGTTTTTGATATCAGAGCAGTCTAACGTGACTAGTAGAGTGAGATACCAAATGAGTGTGTTGCTAGGTAGCAATATTCGCATCAAGCCCTATCAAAATATTAACACTGTCGAGCGTAAGGTGAAAGTTGCTAGATAGCGCTTGTTTTTTTGATAGGCTAGCGTATTCGGGCTACGAGTCATTATCAAGTGTTTTTAGTTTACCATCGACAAGCTTATTTCGGAAGTGCTCAGCAGACCCTGAACCCGTAATAATGGATGTCGGCGGATATAAACTATTCTCTAAAAAAACACCTTAAGTGTTTAAATATTACGAATGGTATTTCAGCCTAGAGCGTTCTGGTGACAGAAAAATAAGCAGGCTAGCAGCAAACTGATCTCCAAGCTCTAACATTGCGTAAATGCTTATAATAAAGTCTGAAAATTATTGTATTAACAGACCCAAAATCTAAGGTGTTTTTTATGTTCATCACTACTCTCATCTCCCTTGCACTATTTTTGGCACCTACCCAAATCCTAGGCAATACCAAAAACAATGAGTCCTATTACCAAATAGGAGAAGCCAGTCGTGATGGTATCGGAAAATTTTATATGGGCAGAGAAATATCCCAAGTTATGGGCCATCTTGGTGCCGGTTGGCTTGAGCGTCCCAAGCGTGAGCGCGAGGAGCGTACCGACCTATTATTAAAACAGCTGACTTTAAAGGCCACAGATTATGTGGTCGATTTGGGAGCCGGTACCGGTTATTTTAGCTTCCCAATAGCTGTGCAATTAACCGCGGGAAAAGTACTTGCCGTTGATATTGAACCTGAAATGCTCAGACTAATTGAGCAGCGAAAGTCTGCCGAGGGCATAGAAAACATTGATACTATACTGGCCAGTGAACGGTCTCCTAATATACCTAATGCAAGTGTCGATATGGTGTTGTTGGTCGATGCTTATCATGAGTTTTCGCATCCGCGCGAGGTGATGGCTGGGGTAGTGAAGGGATTGAAACCGGGCGGTCGGGTAGTGCTGGTTGAATACCGCGGTGAAGACAACAGAGTGCCAATCAAGCGACTGCATAAAATGACCCAACAGCAAGCCAAACTAGAAATGAGTGTGGTCGGCTTACAATGGCTTCGTACCGACGACTATTTGCCGCAACAACATGTCATGATATTCAGCAAACAGTGAATCAGTTGCCCATTACTTAGTAGAGCTTGCTATGGATACCATTCACAAATCACAGCATCACCGAATATATTGATTTACTACTTCTGGTTGCTCAAGGGCCAGTAAGAGGAATACTTTAGCAATGGTTAAGCTATTCCTTTCGCTTGAGACCTTGGTGTTTTCATTTTTAGTGACGTTAAATGAGCTGAGCTAAATTGAATGATTCTGAGTTCTTCAGGCTTGTAAGCCTGTAATAACGTTTCAGTGTCAGTAACGTTTTCAGCTAATATAAACACGAATCGTGTGGCTTAGGCACTGCTCACTGCAGTCTTAATATGACTATTAATCCATTACTGAAAACATAAGTGAATTATGTATTGGTGTGCTGGGGATGTTGTTAATCAAAAGCAGTGATTAGTTACAGAGTATTGTCTGACAGGAAACAAAAGAAGCTGTTTTCTAGTATAGAGCGAGACTTCCTTGAATAACGTGTTGCTAATCAGCAATCGTCAATTTTTATGATCCTATTTTACTTAAAACACATAATTATGAGATGAAAACAAATATTACAACTGGATTATATTGGTTTAGACACGATTTGCGTTTGACCGACAATCCCACTTTTAACAAATTGTGCGAACAAGTTGATTGGCTTATTTGCGTTTATGTCCAAGGCTATACTAAAGAACTTCAAAGTAGTTTCTGTGTAGGGAATACCAGTAAAATTAAGGAGAGGTTTGAACACCAAAGTGTGTTGTCGCTTCATGCAGCCCTGAAGCATAAAAAACAATATCTACTCGTTTTAGATACTCCATCCCATAGTGCTTTGAGCGATTTAGTTCACAAATACAAAGTGACCCATTTTGGTTCTGACTGGCATCCGGGTGTTTATGAGAAAAAGTCCCTACAAGCATTACACAATGCTTGCCCTCAAGTTAAGTTCATCAGTGAGACTGGCTATTCACTTTTTTCTCGCAACGATTTACCTTTTGAACTTGAAGATTTACCGAAAGGTTTTACGCCTTTTAGAAAGCAAGTAGAGGGCCTTGCAATCGATCCGCCCGTAGAAGCACTTTTACAGCTTCCAAATGCGATAGAGCCTTCACCTGAGGTACCAAAACAATTACTTATTAAAGGCGTGGTTACAGGTGGTGAAAAAGCGGCTGCCGCACAGTTAAATAAATATTTGTTTGGAACTGATTTAATCAGGCAATACAAACAGACTCGTAACGCACTCGATGATTGGGACAGCTCCAGTAAATTGTCCCTATGGTTGGCTAATGGTTGTTTGTCGGTAAGAACGGTTTATCACACTATTAAACAATATGAAGCGCAGCGCGGAGCGAATGATTCTACTTATTGGCTTTATTTTGAATTGCTATGGCGGGAATATTTTCAGTGGTATCTAGCTAAACACCAAGCCAAGTTATTCCAATTTTCTGGGGTCCAGCAAGTCGCCCCCTTGTCTGAATTCAATCAACAAATGTTTACTCGGTGGTGTGAAGGCATGACCGAATACCCCATAGTGAATGCCTGTATGCGTCAACTTAAGCAATCAGGTTATATGTCAAATCGTGGCAGGCAGTTGGTTGCCAGCTGTTTTGTACATGAATTGGGCTTAGATTGGCGTTATGGTGCTGCGTACTTTGAACAGCAGTTAATTGATTATGATGTCGCCAGTAATTGGGGGAATTGGCAATACTTGGCAGGTGTTGGTGCTGATCCTCGTGGCCATAGACGTTTTGATTTAGCCAAGCAAACAGCCACCTATGATCCCCAGGCTGTGTTTAGAGATAAATGGTTGGGCAGTGAACAGTAATAGTGCCAATTAATAAGATTGACGATATGGTCTCCGATAAAGTTAATTTGGTGTGGTTAAAACGGGACTTACGGCTTAGAGATCATGAAGCTCTGTTTAATGCTTCATCTGACGGCACCCCAGTATTGCTGCTTTACATAATCGAACCCATTGTATTGGATGATCCCCATTATGACATTCGGCATTGGCGCTTTATTTGGCAATCTTTACAAGATATTAATCAACAACTTAATCCGTTTAATTGTCAGTTACTTATTATGCAAGGTGAAGCCACTGCTGTATTTTCGCAATTATTAAAAACTCTCAGCATTCTGCATATCTATAGTCATCAGGAAATTGGTTTAAGCAATACGTTTGAGCGCGATAAAGCCGTTCGAGTGTGGTGTGATTCAAACGCTATTCGATGGTCTGAATTTGGTTGTGGAGCAGTAATACGCGGCTTAACTCAGCGTCATGATTGGGACAAAAACTGGCAAAGGCGGATGCGCCATCAATGTTTTGACCGACCTTTAGAAAAGATTCAGTTTGTCGCAACACAGCACCCGGTGTTTACACAACAACAGCTTGATATTCCAGAACATTGGCAGACACCTAACCCACAGTTTCAAGCAGGCGGTGAAAAACGTGCATGGTATACATTGCATCACTTTTTTACTGAGCGGGGTAAGGATTATGCGTATTCAATTTCTAGCCCTACCGCCAGCCGTAAAGCATGCTCAAGGTTATCTCCCTATTTAGCATGGGGGAATATCAGCCTGAGGCAGGTGTATCAATTTACGCTTAGCAACTGGCAAAAAAAGGGCTGGCGCAGATCTCTGGTTGCTTTCACATCAAGGCTACATTGGCATTGTCACTTTGTGCAAAAGTTTGAGAGTGAAATTGAAATGCAATTTCGTCCTGTTAATCGTGCCTACGAAAAATATGAATACGATGAAAGTGAATTAGCTAAAGCCAATACAGAGGCATGGAAACAAGGTCAAACCGGTTTTCCATTAATCGATGCCTGCATGCGCTGTTTACATCAAACCGGCTATATAAATTTTCGGATGCGTTCGATGTTAGTCAGCTTTTTATGTCACCAACTTGATGTTGACTGGCGCAACGGTGTGACACACTTGGCCAAGTTATTTTTGGACTTTGAGCCAGGTATACATTATCCACAATTTCACATGCAAGCGGGGATCACAGGTATTAACTTAATTCGTTTATATAACCCAATTAAACAGTCCCAAGAAAAAGACCCCAAAGGTGACTTTATTCGAAAGTGGTGCCCGGAACTCAGTGAACTACCCTCCGAGGTTATCCATCAGCCTTGGCAACTCACACAGATGGAACAGCAAATGTACGAGGTGCATATAGGCATTGATTATCCGCATCCCATTATTGATTTTGAAACAAGCGCCAAAGCAGCCAGAGACAAGTTATGGGCATTTCAAAAGCGTGATGATGTAAAAGCTGAAGGACGACGTATTTTGCGACGTCATACCTTGCCTAATCGTCCAAAAAACATGTGAGTTATTTAACCCTTTACCACCTCTATATGTTAATTAATTTTTTAGCTGTAGTATAAGGCCTCTAGATACGGAGAAACTCTTTTGAATATTGATTTGTCTTTACCTCCACAATTCCCCAAGCCTACTCTACTGGATATATTGGCAGAGGTTAGAGCGCCTTTTGAGTTTGCTTCACTTGCCCTAAATGTTCATGCCTTAAGAAAAGCACCGAAAGGTAATGGACGAGCTGTGATGTTAGTGCCCGGCTACTTAGCTGATGATCACTCTATGCGTCCTCTTGGTGCTTACCTTAAGTATCTTGGCTACGATGTCTATTATACCGAGTTAGGTCGAAATATGGGTAAGGTCAATACTGATATGATGCGCTTGGGAGAGCGCGTTGAATCAGTATCTCAAGACATAAACGCTGAAAAAGTTACCTTAATCGGTTGGAGTTTAGGTGGGGTGCTTACTCGTGAAGTGGCCCGCTTATTTCCTGACGTCGTGCAACAGGTCTTAACCCTGGGTACACCTATAGTTGGCGGCCCCAAATTTACTTCCGTCGGTAAACGATATGCCACGATCAATAATATCGATTTAGAAAAATTTGAACTAGACGTGCATCAACGTAATGCTCTCGGTTTGACTCAGCCTGTCACTTCCATTTATAGCAAATCAGATGGTGTGGTTAGCTGGCAGGCGTCGGTTGATATATACAACCAGCAAGCGATTAATATCGAGGTGAATAGCTCTCATATGGGATTGGGAGTCAATCCAAAAGTGTGGCTGGTTATTGCAGATATTTTAGCGGGTTGATGGATTTTAGAGCAATCATACAGGCTCTATAAAGTCGTAACCTTGAGTCGTATAATGTGTGCCATTAAATAAAAAACATGCCAGAGTGTGCTCGTATCCCACTATACTGGCTAAACGTTAACAAAACTTTACTAGGCCCTATTGATTAAAACCCTAGAAAAGTGATCATTTTTGTTTAATTTGCTGTTATAGGTATTTAATACATAAATTTAGCAGGAATTCTTATTCATATGCCATCACGTCTATTTTCAATTATCAGCGTTTTTCTATCTTTTGGGGTGATTATGTTGACATTTCCAGCTGCTGCACAATACCGCGGTGCAGATCGTCCACGTATTGTTGTAGTTGAGAAATTAAGTTTTGAATATGAGACTTCAAAGATAGAAGCTGTGGGTTCGGCGCAGGCCAAACGGTCTGTGACACTTTTTCCCAGTGTTTCAGACGAGGTCACAGCTATAAACTTCTTGCCGGGACAGACGGTAAAAAAAGATGACGTGTTACTTGAGTTAGACAGTCGGTTGCAAGATGTCAATATGCAGCGTGCAGAAATTGAATTAGAAGATGCCCAGAAAAATCTTGATAGAGTGAAAAATAGCTTTAAAAAAGGTGCTGTCACGGAACGTGAGGTTGATGATGCCAACACAATATTTAGGTTAGCTAAGATTAACTTGCTTCAAGCAAAAAAAAATAAAGATGACCGATTAGTGCGCGCACCTTTTGAGGGTATTGTGGGTTTGACTGATGTTGAGACCGGGGATCGCATCACCCCACAAACTGAAATAACCACTTTAGATGACAGAGCCATACTTTTTGTGAATTTTGTTGCGCCTGAATTGGCGGTGTCATATTTGATGGAAAAACCTATGGTTCAATTGCAACCTTGGACTGATAGATTAACTCTATTACCCGCCAGAGTGGCTGAGATTGACTCCCGAGTCAGCCTCCTAGACAGAACAATACGCGCAAGAGCACTGCTAGATAATCAAAACGATCAGTACCGTCCTGGTATGAGTTTTCGAGTCACTCTAGAAGTACGCGGAGAACTATATGTAGCGATCCCTGAGGCTGCATTATCTTGGGGTGCTAACGGTGCCTTCGTTTGGTTAGCTGAAAATGAAAAGGCCAAGCGGGTAGGTGTGCAGATTGAACAACGGTTGAGAGGGCGAATTTTGGTGACCGGTGATTTAAGTTCAGGCGAAATATTGATTGTTGAGGGGATCCAAGGGTTACGAGATGGTCAGGCATTAGATATTCAAAATACTCAAACCAATGATTTAAAATTAACTCAAAAACAACTTGAATCAAAGGTTGCAGGCTAGTGTTTAAAAATATTCTTTTCAAAGATGATTTACCGTCGTTATCTATCCGCAGACCCGTATTGATTTTAGTGCTGAACCTGTTAATTGTTACGGCGGGAATTGCCGCGCTGTTTGCCTTAGAAATTCGTGAGTTACCTGACGTTGACCGTCCTATAATTACCGTTTCTGTCAACTACCCCGGTGCCGCCCCTGAAACAGTTGATTCAGAAGTCACTAGTCGGCTGGAAGGTGCAGTCGCCAGAGTCAGTGGTGTAAAAACCATTCGGGCACAAAGTGAAGAAGGCAGCAGTCGTATTCGCGTAGAATTTCGTCCTGGCATTAACATTGAAGATGCCGCTAATGAAACGCGAGAATCTGTAGCGCGAATCCAGCGAAGATTACCTGATGAAGTTGAGCAGGTATCCATTGTTAAAGCAGATAATGACGCACAAGCCGTTGTGAACA
>Ga0307489_10000130_pt1 | contig 38798 bp, 69 predicted proteins | sample SB12metaG_FD_202247 | JGI IMG/M metagenome (GOLD analysis project Ga0307489, IMG submission 202247) | Sea-ice brine microbial communities from Beaufort Sea near Barrow, Alaska, United States - SB 1.2 | ecosystem: Environmental > Aquatic > Marine > Coastal | place: USA: Alaska | collected... | reverse complement strand
GTTCGCGGTGCAGCAGCGAGGATACGATCGAGGTTTATTTGTATTTCATATGTCCCGCACATCTAGCTCTAGTCCTCTATTGTCCCACATTTCATTTTATGTGTTACCACACATCCACTCGTGCACACTACTAACCCGCCCGTCTCCGCCAGTGCCGCCGTCGCCACCTCCGCCACCTCCGCGGCCACTGGGTGTTCCTGTGTTGCCGCCTCGCCGCCACGACTGCCAACACCGGTCATGATCGTCGCCAATGTCTTGAAGTTTACGCAGCAGGTTCGTGCGTACGGTTGCCTCCAACGCCGCCTGAGCCGCCCGCACATCTGTCAGCGCCGCCTACAGTACATCTCCTCCGAGCTCGCCGGCGGACTGGTTCCCACCGCCTCCGCCTCCACCACCTTCTCCGCCACTTTCACCTGAAACAACCCCATGGTCTGCATCGGCCTCCGTTGCCGCCGCTGCCACCACCGCCATCGCCTCCACCGCCCCCGCACAGAGGCTTACACTTGTCCACTTTTCAGCTCACCCTGAGACGCTTCTGACACAGAATACATTCTAACACCCCCTAATCCCCCCTGAAACCTCCTAAACACCCACTAAACAACCCCTAAATGCAGCCCTATTCCGCAGAGTGCGCTTACGTTGAGCCGAAAAGTGGACGAGTGTAAGCCCCTGCCCCCGCTCCCCGCAGGAGCGCCCCCAGGAATGTTACGGCAACCTTCACGCCCTGCGCGGCGCTGAGCGTCAGGTACCTCTTACCCATAGTGAAGCCGCGCAAGTTGAAATTGTAACCAAAACTCTCGAGCAGTGTATAATATTTCAGTTTTATTTGCCTTGTTCCAGGCGCTTTCAACGTTGGTTTGATGGGGTCAACCTGCGCCGCCCTACCATAGGCAAGTCCTCTTGCACTCCCGGCGCCCCAAGCGCGTATAAGCTCCAATTTAGGGCCTGGCGGATATTATTCGCCACGTCACATGGTGCCGATTAACTAGAAAGACGAAGGTTCAAAGTGCGTTGGATGACGCGACGAGCAATAATATCTGCCAGGCCGTAACCATGCCTTCCCACGAGAAACTGTGCCTCCGCGTCACCCTGGTCGGCCGCCTTGCGCCCCCACTCCACCGCCGACGCGCAGCTCTGCTCCACCCCCTCCCCGTGGAAGTAGCACCATGCGAGATAGCTTCCAGCGGTCGCGTTTCCGGCGTCGGCCGCTGCTCGGAACAACGCGGCGGCTTTCATGCAGGGGCCTACACGCGTCCACTATTCAGCTCAACTTGAGCCAGTTCCGACACAAAAGCACACCCTCAACACCCCTAATACCCCTACCACCTCCTAAACACCCCCGAATTAACTCCTCACTGCACCCCCGAACGGAAGGCGCTTAAGATGAGCTCAAGAGTGGACGAGTGTAAGCCCCTGCCTTCACGGCGTTCTGCTCGAGGCCCTCCTCGCCACGATAGTTCCACCAGCCCAGCTGAGTCACAGCGTCCCAACAGCCACCATCGGCCTCCCTGCGCGTTCGCTTCGCGCGCTCACTCGGGGCCATGACGCTGACGGCTCGCTCTCAGACCCTCTTCCAACCGGAGCGCGTGCGTCGCGGGTGCCGCCGTCGTCCCGCGTGTGTGCGCGTTGTGCTGTGTAGGTGGTCGTTGTTCAACTCGCGTGTTCAACTGCCGATTCGAGTCTTATCCTGTCGCTTTTCTGACCTCACGAACCGTATATCGTAGTCCGAGAAACCGTCAAGTCCGAGAAACTGCCAGACCTCGGCACCTCCCTTGTGTGACTCACGTGAACCACAACTCAACGCGCGTATCCCCGCTCCCTCGTATCGATCAGTCTTGCTGCCGATCCGCACATTCCACCGCGCTTTTACCACGAGACCGCGTGCCTTTTCGAGTCCGAGCAATGGAGCGGGGCCCTGACGACGCCCAATTTGACGTGGCGCTGCACCCCAAGCTCAGGGAGGAGGCGTCGGAGCTCAACAACACGCTGCTCGAAGAGGGGGGACACGAGAAGGCGGAGGTAGCTGCCGCCGCGACGTAGAATGAATGCCGCACCTCACGTGTTTCTTGGCCGCTGAGAGCGGGCATAGAATTGCTGCGGTCCGCTCGATGCGTCTGCGAGGAGACGCCATGTTGAGTGTGTGCTGCACTGCACCCCGTGAGTGTGATGCGCTTGTATTTTAGCTTGCTTCACCTTCGTTGACAGTTTTCTACATAATGTTTCATGTTATACTCACGTTCATCGGAACGCACTCGGTTACTTCTTTTTGAACGTCGGGACGGCGGCGCCTGGATTGAAATCCGCCAGGTTCCCGTCGATGCCGCCCGGCACGCCCACCATCTTGTAGCGGCGCAAATTGAAATTGAAAACAATCCGTAAAACCGGTTCATTACATTCAACTTTCAAGCGCGGAAACCAGGCGCTTTCAACACGAGATTCAACTGGTTTCAACCTGCAATGCCCGACCATCTTGGCCTTGCGCGACAGGTTTTTGATGGTAGCACCGCTGAGGTCCGCGTTGGGAATGATCACCACCGTGTTGTAGCGGCGCAAGTTGAATTTGAAAGCAATCTTTAAAAGCGGTTCATCAGGATTCAGTTTCAAGCGGTTAGTTCCAGGCGTTGTCGACGTGGGTTTGATAGGGTCAACCTGCACCGCCATACCTTGCCGTCCGGCAGCTCCTCCACAATCGTCGAGTGCCACCCGACGCCCTGCACGATTCCAACGATACCTTGCACCTGGATGCGGTCGCCCGCCGTGACGAAGAGTCGGTCGGAAAATGCTCGCCACTTCACGATAGCCGACGTCATGTTTTCGAATTTCACAGTGTTTTTCTTTGTTTGAGAGAAAATGTTTCGCTTCTTGCTTCTTAAGTTGATAATTGTGCACGAGGGACTCGGTCTGAAGAGAGCATCCCTGTGACCTGGCAAGCCCCGCCTTGAAGGGCTGCGTGACGAAGATGAGCAGGCCGGCGATCAGGTTGCTCACCAGCTTCTGCGCCGCGAAACCGATGGCGATGCCAGAGGCGCCTCCGATGGCTAGCACGCCGTGGCGTAGCGGCGAAAGCAAAAAATGCAAGCAAGACATGAAATCAGTTTCGTGTGTGTCTGTATTAATCGTAGAAACCAGGTGTTCTGATGATAACACAGCGTTGAAGTGCTTTCAATTTGAACCGCCCCGCCGTGGATGTCGATATCGAGCGCATTGGCGATCGAGATGGCCGACATGACGTAGCACGCGCAGGTGAGGGTGGAGTCGATCAGTGTGGACCGCGCCTGTCGCTCCCACGACACCTCCTCGTCTTGCCAAAGCGTAGGGCCTGGCAGACAATGCGCTCGACAGCTCACAGGATGATAACCACCTCAATACAGGAGGATTCAACATGCGTGCCGACGACGTGGCGGACTATGTATGACAAGCCCTGCCGCAGCGCTGCAAAATGTTTCATCACCAGGTCCTTGCAGGAGAGTCATTGAGACAAGCACCAGACATATATCGGAGCACATGGCTACCGTTCAGGGTGAATGCACATATAAACGCGCTGAGGAGGCGGAGAAGGGGGGCAAGGAGGAGGAGGAGGAGGAGGGGGAAGGAGGGGGAGGGGGAGGAGGAGGGGGAGGAGGAGGAGGAGGGGGAGGAGAAGGAGGACGAGGAGAAGGAGGAGGAGGAGAAGGTGGATGGGAAGGAGGAGGAGGGGGAGGAGGCGCTGAAGAGGAGGAGGAGGAAATAGTGCTTGCTCCGGATAATGCCCCCGCCTTATCCTCCCATGACAGGCGCGCAGCGTCTGGCAGTGCCTCGGGCGGCGGGGTCTTGGCGGCCTGGAAGAACCGCGCGAAGAGCACGATGAGGACGGAGTTGAGCAGCTTCATGCTGATGCTCAAAATGAGGGTCTGGATCTCGCCAAAGTCCAGCATGCTGTCGCCGGTGGCTAAGGCTCGGCAGAAAATGCCCAACATGTCACAGGGAGGCATTGAACTCAAGAAATCATGGATTAAACTCTGTGTGGAATCTGGTATCGAAGGCCTGGTATCCAATCCCGTCGACCAATCAGAACTGTCCATTTCTAAATTATGCCGACCGACTCGATGAAAGTCCGACCGGTTCGCTATCCTTGAGTTAATCGACCCTCGATTTCGAGGAGGTCATCGTCACTAGTGACGCCGACACTGAGTTTACCCAGTGTGGGTAGACATTTTGGCTCCAAGGGGCGCGGCAGAATATGCTCTCGACCATCATAGCTTGGCAGTCAACTCATGAAACCGGGTCTGGCATGCGCTGGTGGACATTTCGGGCATTTTCTGCCAGGCCCTACCGTTGGCATCCGCGAACCACAGCAGCTGCTGACGCAGGTCAGGGCCAGGTGCATATTGCTTGCCACGTCAGCAGATACCGCTTGACTCAATAATTGGGGGCGTAAAATGCGTGTCTATGACGTCACGGGCGATGGGCCCGGCAGATATTGCTCGCCACGTCGTAAGATGACATTTCACTCAATAAACCAGGCCTCGAATACGAGTCGATGACGGGGCGAGTAATATCTGCCAGGCCCCTACGCCAGATCTGGGATTTGTATCTGGGCGTCGGCAGGCACCATGCCGATCAGGTGGTTGACCAGGCCCCAGCAGCTGGTGGCGCGCAGCGCGTCTCCGACATAGTCGCCGGATAACAGTGCCTGGTATGACAACGTGCGTCAAACCACTTAGCGACCTAGCGACTTTGAGTGCTAAGTCGTCCAAATGAAGAGTCCTGATTCGTCGAATGGGACGACTCAGCGCGCGCAGTCGCTAAGTCGCCAAGTGGGTTGACGCACTTTGTCATAGATATTATCCTCCACGTCATGGTATGCCATTCAATTCAAGAAACGAGCGTTAAAATAAATCAAGTTTCAGAATGTGCTGGATGACGTGGGGGGCAATATCTGACAGGCCCGACCGGACTTGGAGATGGTGACGGTGCACCAGAGCGGCAGGACTCGGCATATGTTGAGGGCGCGCGCCATGTTGTGCGAAGCGAGGTAGCAGGCCTGGTTGGAGCGGCGCAAGTGGAAATTGAAAACAAAACTTGACAGCAATGTATCATGTTCCAGGTTCAAGCGCTTAGTTCCAGGCGCTTTCAACGTGGGTTTGATAGGAGCAGCCTGTACCGCCTTACCTGGTTGAGCGTGGTGGTGAAGGCGAACGTGCCGAGAATCAGGGGCTTACACTCGTCCACATCTCAACTTAACCTGAGCCGTTTCTGACACAAAACACACCCTAAACACCCCCAAATATCCCCTAAATACCCCCTGATGCCCCATGCAATACCCCCTAGATAACCACTAAATGCCCCGCCTATCCCACAGAAAGCGCTTAGATTGAACCGAAAAGTGGACGAGTGTAAGTCCTTGCCGAGGATGACCACCTGCAGCGGACAGCTGTCTCTGACAAGGCCCATCAGGTGTAACGCGCCGTCCGCCACCCAGCCGAGGCATATCGCGGGTGGTGTGCTCATCATCATCGCCGCCGCCGCGGTGCCCGCCTTGCCCGCAACAACCGGCGCAAGAGCGAGCGTGCTACAGACAGCACCAATTATCGTGGTGACATCCGCCATGAGCGAGGGGAACGTCGCCCCCGTCATGCCCATCCATGATGTAGGGCCAAGTGAATAAAACTCGCCACGTCATCCACCACTTGTTTGAAACCTGTTCGTGGTGAGTCAAATGTGTCTGTGTGTATGTTCGAAAGATCACCTAGCATTCCATAGGCTCACCAGAACAGAAACGTTATGAAATAAAGCAGGAAAACGGAAACCTACTGCCGACAGCAAAAGAGGCTGCGGTGTATGCTAATGTTTGGTTGAAGTTTATGCTACTCGTAGATTAATGGCATCCTATGAGGTGGAGAGTAGTATATGCTTGGCCCTGCCACGTTGGGATGAACAGCGACGCAAACGCCAGCTGGAATATGTACGTCGCCATGTAGGGACAGGACAACAACGCTCGGCGCGTTAAAGGGCGTTACGTAATGGAGCGTTTTCAAACACACAGTTGACGACGCGGCAGGCAATGATTGCACTATGCATGGTGTATCAAATTGCCATGGCACAGCTTGACGCGTAAGTTATGAAGCGGGGATCTCCAAACGCGGTGAGCGATACAGTGAGCATTGGTACGCTATCTGGTGGATGACGCGACGAGCATCGGTACACAATTCGGCAGACGACGCGGCGAGCAGCGGTGCACGAAGCAGGATGCCTCGGCGAGCATTCGTTCATTATGCGGTGGATGGCGCGGCGGGCATTAGTCCATTATTTGGTGGATGACGCGGCGAGCACCGGCACTCTATGCAGTGGATGACGCGGCGCGGTGGGCAGTGTCTAGCCAGCCCCACCCTCACGAACTTCCGGACCGAGCCGAGCGCGGCGTGGACGAGGCCCCGGAGAAGGGCGTGGCAGACATATCCCGCCATGTCATCATACACCATTTTTTCATTTTCACGTGCATCGAGCCCCAAGGCGCTTCACATGGTGAGCTTAACAAACCCTCTCACCATTCGAACACGTTGCATGAGTTGTATGGCATACTGTGATGTGGCGAGGAATGATTGTCCGGCCCATTCCCCGCCACCTCATTGACAAGCATTTGAAACTCACTATGAACCCTCGCTGCTTGAGTAACATGGCATCCTATGACGTGGCGAGCAATATCTGCCAGGCCCTACCCTGTAGTTTACCAACGGCGTCCGACGCAATATCCAAACGAGTGACAGGTGCGGAGCATCTAGCCTCGTCGATGAGCTGCTGGACGTCGGGATTCGGCGGTCAGGGCCTCGTACCAGTTCCGGCCGTGGCTATACTTGAGCATCTTTCAAGGCAGGGGCTACACTCGTTCACTTCTGAGCTGAACTTGAGCGCTTTGTATTGGACAGGGGGTGCGCGTAGGGGTCGTGTAGCCCGTGTTAAGGGGATGCCAGGTGGTGTTTGGGGGATGCAGGGTGTGTTTGTGTGTCAGACGGGGCTCAAGTTGAGCCGAAAAGTGAACGAGTGTAAGCCCGTGCATCTTCAAGGTCCGAGATGGGTGTTAACTGGTGTGGGTTCAGTCAGGGACGAAAGAATTGCTGTCTCAAATCACAGCTGGCACACGACAGGTTCCACATGTACCACAGTCGCGTCGGGTCACGTTGTACGGAGAGGGAGTCGTCGACACCGGCCCTGCCTCAGGGCAGTACTCCCTCCCGTTCTTATCGACCGCCGCCGCCACCGCGCCGCGCCGGTGGGGTTGCGACGGCCAGACGACAACAGCAGGGACACTTGTGTTTCGCCGACAACGGTGGTTTACAGATACGGCTCGGGCCGCGGGAGCGCATCCAGCGGCCTGTGTTCGGTTGCCCGCGCGCCTCCTCGCGGAGGTTGCGGCGCCGCACGGTGGTGCGACGGTTGCCAGCGCAGCCATGGAGGGCCGGAACGAGTGCCGACGTTACTCGCCCGCCGATTGAGAGGCCGCAGCGTAAAAATATTTTGAGAGGTATGAGAGATATCTACGCAGATCCGATGGGGGGAGGGGTCAAGGCTGCGCCATCGGATCTGCGCGCTGCGCAGCACAGTGTAGCTCACTTCACATGGTGCACCCCACTACGCCGATGGTCCGCTTCCGCGGGGCACTGCTCGCGTCGCGCCGGTATCCAGGTGCGGCGTCATCATCACAGCGCGCCATATATGACGTTCCCCGCCGCGCGGCTTTCCGCGCCTCGTCCCGCGCCTCCTCCGCGTCGGCGCGGTCGGCAGAGGAACATCCACTTCATGGTTGCGGAGGAGCAGGTCCGCGGCAGGGGCTTCCACTCGTCCACTTCTCAGCTCAACTTGAGCCGTGTCTGACACGAAATACACCCTAGACACCCCCTACAAACCCCCTGAAACCCCCTTCACACGCCCTATGTTACACTTAAATGTACCCCCTATCACGCAGAAAGCGCTTAAGTTGAGCCGAAAAGTGGACGAGTGTAAGCCCCTGGTCCGCGAGTGGGCACCATCGCTCGGGTGGGCAGCATCGCTCGGGTTGGGTGGGGCGGTGCGGTAGACGAGGCAGGTGGGGGCGGACGGAGCACGCCATGGTCTTGTTTGGGCATCACGCAGAGGACGCTGCCGGGGCTGGGACGCGGGAGAGGTACGCTATGGGCAAGTGGGGGCAACAGTTATATAACGACATCGCGGCTCGCGGGTGTCACCTGGGTGAAGGCGGCACGCAAATGGAAGGCGATATGCAAGGGCACGTACCTGGGCCTTCACGCATCGCAGGCAGCTGCGGCTCGGGCGTACAACGTCGAAGCCGGGCGCATTGGGTGTCCTCTCCACGTTATCCCGCCCGCCGAAGCCGCGGGCGATGGTGCTGGTGCGGGCGTGGGCGCAGGTGCGGGCGCGGGCGCGGGCGGCGATCCTGTTGAGCAGCGAGAAGCCATCCGCTCGCAGTTCAGGGGTGTCCACTGGGCCAAGGCCGCCAAGAAATGGCAGGCGACGTGCAAGGGCGCATACCTGGGCCTGCACACCACCGAGGAAGGTGCAGCGCGGGCGTACAACGTCGAAGCTGAGCGTCTCGGGCGCCCCCTCAACGGCATCCCGCCCGCTGGAGCCGCGGGCGCTGGCACCGACCTGGGCCCCCGCAGCGGCGCGGGCCCCAAGCGCGCTGCGCCGCAGACTAGAGGCGGGGGAGGCACGTTGTGGACAAAGAGCTCGGTCGGCGACAGCGGCCTACGGGGACAGAGCCGGAGCCAGGGCCGGGACGATGGCTCAGCGCAGAGGAGCGTCGGCGACAGCAGCTTCGTGGGGACCGATGTGGAGCATGAGGAGAGCTGCCCAGTGTGCCGTGAGAGTCCTGTCGCTGAGCCATTCATGACAGTAAAAGGGCAAGACTACTGGCAGGGGCTTACTCTCGTCCACTTTTCGGCTCAACTTTAGCGCTTTCTGTGGGATATGGGGTGCATTCAGGGGCTCTTTAGGGGGTGTCAAGGTGGTACTTGGGACAATAGGGGGTGTCCAGGGTGTGTTTTGTGTGGGAAACGGCTCAGGTTGAGCTGAAATGTGGACGAGTGTAAGCCCCTGACTACTGGCGGTGCCTGTGTTGCAGCGCCACGTTTCTGGATCCGCGCCACCGGTAGGTCTGGCAAATCATTTGTTCACAACATCTGGCTGGTGGCATTCTTCACAACAAGGCTCGGCAAATGTGTTTGAAGGATATTTTGAGCAATAGGCCGATTTCGCTACGAGTATATTTTCGCCCGCGCAGAGCGCTGACGCTTTGCCCGCAACTCTATATAGGCATTCAACCCGGCGCCCGCTTTCCCGCGCGGAGCGCTGACGCTTTGCCCACAACTCTGTATGGCCATTTCACCCAGGCGATAAACCGAAATCGGCCTATTTCTGCCGAGCCCTGGCCGGCGGCTGTCGCTGGCCGCGGAGAAGGCGAGGTACGAGCACCACGAGAACGACCCGCTGTCACCTGGGTATCGGCAGGGCTCTGACGCTCATATGCTAATATATAAACCGCACCTGCCCTTATAGAAACAACGAACAAAGCCGGGACCGCATTCGTGACCAAACTGGCAGCTCACTCCACAGTATGACAAAGTGAGCCCAACCACAGACACTTAGTCTGACTTAGTGCTACTTAGTCTGACTTAGTGCCCGCTCGACCAATCAGAACGCTCCATTTGGACGACTTAGTACTACTTGTTGTTAAGTGTCTAAATGGTGACACGCACTTTGTCATAGTGGTAAGAGAACTCAGCTAACGGTCGATGACACCGAAGAAGGACCCTCTGGCACGGCGGTTTCTCTCCAAGCTCGTGGACCCGCTGCTCACACATCTCAGCCCGGCGTCCCATGGTAGGACAGTGCTGGTCGAAACCTGTTGAAACCCGCGTTGAAAGCGCCTGGTCTCTGCGATTGAAGCTGATATGTGAGAAACTGCTTTCAAATGTTGCTGTCAATTTCAACTTGCAACGCTACATGATGGCCTCGACTATGGCTGCGGCCCGGGCCCGGCGTTGCCCACAATGCTTCGCGAGGTAGGGCGGTGCAGGTTGACAGTATCAAACCTCGTGTTGAAAGCGCCTACAGCTTCAGAGCTTGAATCTGGAATCTCATAAACTGCTTTCAACGTTTGCATTCAAATGCAACTTGCGCCGCCACAGCGAGGCGGGTCATGCGGTGACGGAATACGATCCCATATTTGCCCCCAATGACGCGGCAGTGGCTGCGGATGTCCAATATGACTTCGTGGCGTGCACCGAGGCAGGGGGGTTATTGGGAACAAGATATCGGCCGAAGCTAAACCCTAAACCCTTAACCCTGAACCCTTAGCCCTGAACCCTAAACCCCCAACCCTCAACCTGGAAGCTGAATCAACAAACCGAGTCCACGCGTCTGTCTGAGCATTCACCCTGAAGGTCGTCATGCTCCGATCTCGGTTCGAGTGGTTGTTCTCAACGACCCTCCTACGTGGTGGCCGAGCACTTCTACCACCCCTCGCTGGAGTTTGACATCATGGTAGGTCGGTGCAGGTTGACCCTATCAGACACACGTTGAAAGCGCCGGGAATTAAGCTCTTAAAACTGAGTAACTGACATGTGACAAACCGCTTTCAAATTTTGCTTTAAACTTCAAGTTGCGCCGCTACATCATGGCGAGATTAGTTCGCAAGGGTGGGCTGTTGGTGGTGCTGACGGGTTTCCAGCCGGACGACGCCGAGTTCGCCGGCAGGGGCTTACACTCGTGCACTTTCCAGCTCAAACTCAGCCGTTTCTTGTCATTGACCCCGACCACAGACACACAGTATCCCTCGAAACGTGCTTACGTTGAGCTGAAACGTGGACGAGTGCAATTAAGCCCCTGTTCGCCGGGTGGCACTACCGCCGCGACCCAACGCACGTGGTGTTCTATGCAGCGGAGACTCTGGCAGGGGGGTTATTGAGAACCAGCACTCAACCAATGTTGAATTGGCCGATTTCGGTATATCGCTTCCCGCGCCGAGCGCTGACGCTTTGAACGCAACTCTGTATGGGCATTCAACCTGGCACCCGCTTTCACGCGCGGAGCGCTAACGCTTTGCCCGCAACTCTGTACGGGCATTTCACCCAGGCGATTTACCGAAATCGAACTATTGACGAATCGGGTATGCGATGCGTGTGTGTATGAGCAATCACCCTGAAGGTAAGTCATGCTTCGATATCGGGTGAGTGCTTGTTCGCAACGACCCTCCTGTGTGGTGTTGCTCGCCGAGGAGAGGGGCTGGACGTGTGAGATTCCTGTGAAGGATGTGGCCATCATGAGGAAGCCGCTGTAGCTAGCTTACTCTAGAGGGCTATATATAGCTGACTTACTCCACCATCCACACCATAATCGAGTACAAGTGCATTCTTCAAATTAGTTTCCGAGCCTGGTACACACCCTCGTTGTTCTGGAGGTTCCGAGCTCTGTACAATTGTGTTCGATTTTGGGCGACTTCAGCGAAGGTGAGCTCCCAAAACACATGTACCATAGTTTACAGTGTGTTTATGGGTTGGTACACATATTATTCAAGGAGTGCACTCGCAGAGCTAGCTCAAAATGCACCATTAGACGCCGAGCTTACTGGCTGGCACTATCGCCGCAACCCGATGGCACGGGGGTTGTTGAGAACATGCACTCGTTACGAGGTGCGCACGCTGGTTCCGATCTTTAAAACTATAAACACTCGGCGAACACACGCTACAATTTGTGAATGTGCCACTGCGATCGGGCTGTCTCATGAAAATGTGCCAGAGTGGAATCGCAAATTATGTGCGGGCCGAGTTGGGGTTTAGGGTTACGGTTGCGCCCCATGGTTTCATTGTGCCACATGTCGCCTTGTGCCCACCCGCCGTCCAGTCGTGCTGCTGACACGCGCTCCCGGCAATACCGGGCGGTCTTGCACTGCGGGCATACTTTGAAGTCCTTCAGATGGCCCACAACCTCGCACCCTTCGTTGAAGCAATACTTAGATCCCTCAAGCGCATTTCTGCGGAATACGCCCAGCGTATAAGCTGCATTTTGCGCCCCTCTCTGCACCCAGTGTGCAACGCTGTTCAGGACGTCCCGGGGTACGTCATGCCCCGCCATTTCACCAGCCGGCATGACAACCCCAGCGGCCGCCTCCACAAACCCAGCCTCGCGGGCGTAGGGAGTATCCATGTTGTAGCGGCGCAAGTTAAAATTAAAAGCAAAGTTTGAAAGCGCTTTATCGTACGTCAGGTCCAAGCGGTGAAACGAGGCGCGGTCAAGCCAGGGTCAACCAGGGGTCAATCTGCACCGCCCTACCATGTACATGCTACTGGCGAGTCCAAAGCACGCCACGTGGTGGCCGAGATCGGCGGCCACGCTGTAGCGGCGCAAGTTGAATTTGAAAGCAATATTTGAAAGCAGTATGTCACACTTTAGTTTCAAGCGCTTGGCTCCAGGCGGTTTCATCTTGGGTTTCATAGGGTCAACCTGCACCGCCCTACCACGCGCAGCCATTTCATCGCCTGCCCCTTGCTACGCGTGACGCCGTAGTGTAGCGGCGCAAGTTAAAATTGAAAGCAAACTTTGAAAGCGTTTCATCATAATTGAGCTTCAAGCGCTGAAACGAGGCGCGTTCAATCCAGGGGCAAACTGGGGTTCAGCTGCGTCGCTCTACCGTGGCCGGCCAAGTAAAAGGCGGAGAGGTTGTTCGCCGCGCCCCCGCTGCCGGCGTTTGCAGCGCGCTCGAACCAGGCCGCTGCGGCTGGGTAGTCCGGCGCCAACCCGCCCATTCCCTTGTCGAGCATGATGGCGAGGTCCGTCATTGCCATCGGCAGCCCGGCCTCGGAAGTCTTGGTGATCCACTCCACGGCCTGCTCGAGTTCCTGCCTCACGAGGTGAATGCCTCCCACCGCGTGCATGGCGTACGCGTGTCCTTGCCCGGCCGCCTGCTTCAGCAGCGCCACGCCCTCCTCCGCCCAGGGTTGGTACCCGTAGATAGATCATTTGATGACCAGCAAGTAACAACGTCTATGACGGCTGGTCAGCCTAGTCGTATACGTGGGAATACACACACACATGAACACATGTCAACGCATCTCAGTCTTGTGAGCATTTCGGTTAACGTGCTGTGTTGTGTGCCTGTGCCAACCCTACGTCCGCCTTTGGCGATCTGCCGGCAGAGCCCAGAGGCACCCGTCCCAGAGGGGTCCCCGCAGCCGCAACCGCTTCACTCACTAAGCGGTGGCCCAGGCCCAGGGGCTTACACTCGTTCACGTTAGCGCTCAACATGAGCAACTCCAGGACACACGAGTGAGTTGAGTTGGGTTATGCGGTGGACCGAAGAGCTCAGGTTGAGCTGAAATGGGAACGAGTGTAAGCCCCTGCCCAGCCTCCATTGCGCTTCACTGTCACCCTCGCCAGCCCTCCGCTTCACGGTCTCGGCGCCGAGCGCTCGAAACATTTCGGCCGCGCGAATGGGCCCAGCTTGGGTGGTCCAATCCCCGACCGAAATTCCCGGGTTCAAAATCACGTTCGCACGAGCGGCGGCAGCTCCCGCGGCTCCCGTTGCTCCGGCTCCCGCGGCTCCCGCGGCTCCGGCGGCGCCCGAGGCTCTCGCCTGAGCTGGCGCGCGCTTGGCGGCGTCACGCTCAGCTTTCCGCCTTTCCTGCCGGGACGGCATTTGTATCGGAAACGCCGAGGCAACCGCTGTGACTTATTCTGAGGAGAAGAGATCCCACGGCCGGTAATCCAGCCGGGTTTCACCCACCGACACTTTGCGTCAAGTAGCGGGCGACAGGCGAGCCGACACGCAGAGGCTCACGCGCACGCGCACGCTAGGGAACCCGTCGAGGAGGATATTGTCGTGGAGACGCAGGGCGCGCGCAATAAGTGCTCGCTGGTGGTGGGCGGAAGGATGTGAAACCGGCCATGGAAAACGCTTGTGTGAACCCTAAAAACCCTCCCCTGCTTTGAACCCTAAACCTAAACTGATAAACCCACCCGCCTTGTCTACTGCAGACTATACGACTGTCAGACTTGAAGCCGGTGTGATAGATGAAGCTGCTTGCTCGCACCGGAGCATCAAATGAATCGCTCTGTCAGAGCTATTACATCAGCCGCTGTGTGGGTCCTCTACCCGGCGTCGCGGACGTACAATTATAAATACGCCGAACAAAGGTGGCACCGGGTAAGTTGGTGTCTCGTCGAACCAGACTCAGAAGAGTGTTCCTCGAAGCCTAATGAATAAATAGATAAACGCGTCAACCAAACGTCCCGCGTGGCGTGCACATGGCCGCGAGCTTCATGGCAGCTCCGACTGGACACCGTCTGCACATATCCACTACACTAAAAGGAGTGCAATAATTTTCAGAGCCAAACACATTGATAGGTATGCAGAGATCTGACCGCTCGAAATAGTGGAGGGGGTTTGGTTAATGCTTACCATATGAGTGCCTCGGGGCTCGATGGACGTCGTATAAATGTATTACATATGAAATATTGAGCCTTGGGTGATACACCAGCAACAATAACTATCAAAATGCGGCCGTGGCTTATTGCCTCGCGAAACACATGTGAGAGAAGAACGTGGCCTCTATGGCATCACGTTGTTCCTGTCGACAGTAAATACGAGTATATCAAATAACCAGTGCTTGGTATGCTGCTGAGTACTGCCTGTAAGGTTCAATGAAATACCTCAACTCAAGAGTGAGGAGCAGACTGGAGCTTTAGCTCCCAGTCTAGATACAGGCTGTACTATTCGTACTGCCGATGTCACAGATTCCGTGGCTATTGGGGCCCTCGCGAAGTACGTGAACCGGCACGCGAGAAGGAACGCGGCCGCTGCAGCATCACGTCCTTCATGCAGGGACTTACACTCGTTCCCAATGCAGTTCAACTTGAGCTCTTCGGTCCACCGTATAACCCGACTTAGCTCATGAACGTGTCCTGGAGTTGCTCAAGTTGAGCTCTAACGTGAACAAGTGTAAGCCCCTGCCTTCATGTCGACCGCAAACTCCTCGGGACTGTTCATGCCCGCAGCCTCCAACTTCTTCGCCATGTCTTCCCTCTTCAGCTTCGCGGACTCATTCATTTGCGCGGCCAGCTTCTCCTTCTTGGCCTTGGACGTCTCAAACAGGTTGACAAATTCCGCGAAGGAGATTTTCTGGTCCATGTTTTCATCGGCCACCCCGATGTAGCGGCGCAAAATGAAATTGAAAGCAAATTAGGAAAGCAGTTTGTCATATTTCAGTTTTAAGAGCTTGATTCCAGGCGCTTTCAACGTGGATTTGATAGGGTCAACCTGCACCGCCTTACCCCGAGGACCCGCATGAAGTCGCTGAGGCGCACCGTGCGGCCCATCTGCTCCATCGCCGTGATCACCTCGCACAGCTCGATGTGCCCGTTGTTGTCCGAGTCAAACGGCCTTGCAGATATCGCCCGCTACGTCACGGATTTGATCTACCTGTGATATTTGGCCACAAAAAACGAATATGTATTTTGGTGAATTACCAAACAAACCACATACTTGAACTTGCTAGCCCACAGACTAGGCATGGACCCCAAAATGACCCCAAAATGACCCCAATATTGATCCCACTCGTCCAAGATTGCCCAAAACCGAGACGGCAGGTTGACCGGACCTCGCGATCAAATCGGGTTTGCCTCAAACCCTGCCTTGTCGAATTCCATGAAGTCGGTGCGGTACTGATCGAGCTCGGCGTTGTCCAGATCCTCGTTGAAGATGCCGGCGCGCGAGTACACCACCATCCGCAGGTGCTTGGTCTGGCGGCACCGCTGCACCTGGTACACGATGATGAGGAAAAACGCGCCGGCACAAATCCCCATCATGTACCGGCGCAAGTTGAAATTGAAACCAAAAGATGAAAGCTAGTAATCACATTCACATTATAGTTTCAGAGATGAAAGCAGGCCCTTCGTTCAGAGTAACATGAGTTACAGCACATAGTATCATACACGAGCTTTGAGTCAGAGACCCAAGGCGGAATACGTTTTATCCCGTGCTTGCAAACATGGGTTTCAACCTGCACCAACCCTTTTCCACTTTCTCAGCTCAACGTCAAGATACGTTGAATGGTTTCAAGGCGCGGACAAGATTGATGGGTCATAACTCGTCACAATCTGGATTCAAAGCGGCACACCTACCGAAACGGCTCAAGTTGTACTGACAAAAGGACGAATGGAAGCCCCTACCATGAAAGGGATGAGGCCGCCCAGCGCCGACGTGTTGTCGTTGACCGCCGCTCCGAAGAGGACCAGTAGGAACACGAGGTAGCTGCTGGGGATCACGATGACGCCCGCCCGGTCCATGATGAGCGCGAACTCTTCAAAGGTCGGCAACGCCCCCTGGTTCCCGTACCTGAACCAGGGGGCGTTGTACTTCTTCTTGAGCGTTTCCAGCTGCGCCGTGATGTAGTGGCGCAAGTTGTATTTCAAAGCAAATGTTTACGTAGTTTATCATATGCTACTGGGTCTAGCCACATAAAACCTAGAGAAACGACTGCATATTGCGAACGCGTTCGCAATATTCTACCAAAACAGCTGGATGATGAATGTTCCAATTTCGACTGTCTTGAGTTATAGACGGTCGATTTTGAAATACAACCGAAGACCAAAATTCTGTAAAGAATGGCCCTAAATGGCGGAGGAGGTGGTTAATGATCACCATAGGAGTGCCTTGGGGCTCAATGAACGTTTTTTTTGTTTTAATGTTGGAAGTTGCCGGGCCAGGCGCTTTCACGGGTTTCAACCAGCTTCAACTTGCAGCGCCCCACATTGAGCCGCTGATTGGCAGGCTGCAGGTGTCCCGTCAGCCCCGTGGCCACAGGCGACAATTTCTGTTTGAAATTGGTGTAGGTGCTGCCCACAGTTTTGCCCAGGGCCAGGGGCTTACACTCGTTCACTTTGGAGCTCAACTTGAGCAATTCCAGGACTCATTCATGAGTGAAGTTGGGTCACACGGTGGACAGAAGGGCTCACGTTGAGCTGAAATCGAATCGGAACGAGTGTAAGCCCCTGCCCAGGGCTGTTGCATAGTGGGAGGCGATTTCCACGGAGCCTCGGCGCTTCGTAGTGCCGGTACCCAGGTCCGGCCCCCCCGCGCCCACCGCGGCCGCCTCCACTGCCGTTGCATCCTCCACTGCCTCAGCCCAGGGGCTTACACTCGTCCAATTTTCGGCTCAATGTTGGTGCTTTCCGAGGTACACGTTGGGTGATTTCAGTTCCTCTTGCTTTTGAGAATGCGCCAACCCCCTTTCGCCAAGCCAGATCGGCGGAGCCAGTTTGGCCAACCTATTTTCGCCAGGCACCCTGAATTGACTCAAGAAACGACGATTTACGACGAACATTTCGGCAGCAATCGGCGAAGCCAATTTGGCCAACCCAGTTTGACGGGTTTACCTCCTGATGTAGCTAATATTCTTAGCTCCCTCACTTCTTAAACCCAGTCTCCACTTTTTGAAAGGGCCACCCTGAAGGCCCTCATGTGATTGGTCGAGAGCGTACCGGTATCCTCTCGACCAATCACATGAGGGCCTTCAGGGTGGCCTTTTCAAAAGCGGAGACTGGGTTTAAAAGCAAGAGGATCAGTGTCAAGAACGGCTCAGGTTGAGCTGGGAAGTGGACGAGTGTAAGCTCCTGCCTCCGCCTGCTTCACCCCATACTCGTCCACCTCCTCCACCGCCTCCTCCACCATTTCCCACAGCGTTTCCAGCGCCTTGTTATTCTCCTTGCCCGTCTGAATGACGGTGTCGCCCATGGCCAGGGGCTTACACTCGTCCACTTTTCCGCTAAACTTCTGCACTTTGTATGGGATAGGGGGTGCGCGTAGGGATTGTGCAGCCTGTGTTAATGGGGCGTTAGGGGGTGTTTAGGGTGTGCAAGGTGGTTTCATGTGTCAGACACGGCTCAAGTTGAGCTGCGAAGTGGACGAGTGTGAGCCCCTGCCCATGGCGCGCGACACGATGACGATGGCGGAGTTGAACAGCGGCATCAGCGTGTAGCACAGCGACCCCACGGAGTAGGGATCATAGGTTGAGGGTTGAGGGTTGAGGGTTTAGGGTTTAGGGTTTAGGCAAATTGCAAGGCACGTTGGGTGGTTTCTGTGACGAAACAGGCTCATGTTGAGCTCAGAAGTGGACGAGAGGGTGATGTCGTCGGGTATAAAGTTATAAGTATCAGGGAACGCGCCACATAGCGAACTGGGTACAGTGAGGTGAGTAGTAGTAGTAGGGACCAGTTCACATTCAGTATTTTCACGTGGCAAGTTCCATGAACATGAAACGCCGTCGTATCTGGTGCTTGGTGCCTAGTGCGCGCGACCCCACCATGTAGAATATGGAGAGGAGGGTGAAGTCACGGGCTGTAGCGGTGCAAGTTGAATTTGAGAGCAAAGTTTGAAAGCAGTATGTTACAGTTTAGTTTCAAGCGCTTGGTTCCAGGCGGTTTCAACTTGGGTTTCATAGGTTCAACCTGCACCGCCTTACCGGGTCGCCGGCAGGGTTTCATTGGTGATGAACATCACGGCAAGGACGGTGAGCAGGCAGGTGACGCCCAGGCCCAGCCGCTCGCCAGGGGCTTACATGCGTTCACTTTTCAGCTCAACTTGAGCGCTCTGTATGGGACAGGGGGTGCGCGTAGGGGTTGTGTAGCCGGTGTTAAGGGGGGGTCAGGGGGTGTTTAGGGTGTGCAGGGTGTTTTCATGCGTCAGACAAGGCTCAAGTTGAGCTAAGAAGTGGACGAGTGTAAGTCCCTGCCGCTCGCCTTCATCCGAGGGAATGAAGTAGGCGAAAAAGCCCACAACGACAGAGAGGCCGACGGGGACGAACACGTTGCGGAGATAGTCCATGGTGTAGCGGCGCAAGTTGAAATTGAAAGCAAATTTTGATAGCGGCTCATCACATTATAGTTTCAAGCGCATGCGTCTGGGGGCTTGCATCATAGGTTTGATAGGGTGAACTTGCACCGCCCTACCACGGCGAAGCGCCGCATGGCGATGTAGAAGTGCACCTGTGGGAATGATACCCCGGGGCAGCAGGTGAACTCCTTGTCCAGTACCTCGCCTCATACCAGGGCCTGGCCACTCGTTCCCGTTTCATTCCAAGTTGGAGCTAGTGCCCAGTCTGTGGGCTAGTAACTTCTAGCAAGCTGGAGTTTGGTGATTTGGCCAAAAGTCGAATGACTTTTGGTGGAAAGCACTGAACGCCTGCTTACTACGGGTAGTACGAGATACTATATGTAGTGCGCTTTACAGAATAGACACTATCAGCGGCCCTGCCGCCCACGGTGGTGACCTCGAACGAGACGCTCTGGATGATGGGGCCTTCCAGCCCCACGCTCTTGGGGTACGGGTTTTCGGGTCCCATCATGTAGCGGCGCAAGTTGAAATTGAAAGCAAGCGTTGAAATCACTTTATGATGTTCAAGTTGCAAGTGCTGAAACCATAGGCGCTTTAAAACCCAGTCTCCAGTTTTGAAAAAGAGTGCCTGAATGCCCTCACATGATTGATCGAGAGCTACGAGTACCCTCTCGACCAATCATATGATGGCCTCCAGGCACTCCTTTTCAAAAGCGGAGACTGGATTTCATACGGGTTTTGATGCTGTCAACCTGCACCGGCCTACCATAAGGGTGTAGTTGACCCGCCCGCCGTTTTGCGCCCAGGATCCGTACTGCAGCTCGCACAGCTGTGTGTCGAACGGGAACAACGTCAGGTCCACGCCACGTTTCAGAGCCTGGCAGATACTGCTCGCCACGTCAAAGGGTGCCTTAGGTTCTAGCATATATACACAACCGCCCGCTAGCTCCAATTTGAACACCCCAAATTAAAATAAAATATAACCCACCCCGTTCTAGCATATTTGCTCACCACGTCAAAGGAGGCCATTAACCTCAAAAGAGAGGATGAGGGTTTGAATGCGTGTTTATGACGCGGCGGGCAATGTCTGGCAGGCCCCGCCACGCGGCCACTTGCGGCCGTAAGGCTCCGCTAAGTCACTGTCCACCGGCCGGCTCCCCGCCTTACCCTCCGCCGCGCAGCAGGGGCTGACACTCGTCCACTTTTCGGCTCAACCTAAGCGCTTTCTGTGGAATAGGGGGTTGCATATAGGGGTTGTGCAGGGGGTGTCAGGGGGTGTCAGGGGGTGTCAAGGCGTGTCAGGGTGTAGTTTGTGTCAGAAACGGCCCAGGTTGAGCTGAAACGTGGACGAGTGTGAGCCCCTGCCGCGCAGTTGAACTGCACAAACCGGGAAAAGCTCCAGTACACGCTCCCGTCGCTTTTGAGGTACGCCTTGGTGTAGCGGCGCAAGTTGAAGTTGAAAGCAAATTTCGAAACCGCTTCATCACATTTGCTTTCGGGCGCTGGATGGTGCGTAGGGGGCCTTCCCCATTTATCAGAGTGAGGAAATAATGGTCCATAGGGGGCCTCCCTGATTTACAGAACCTACGCGCTTTCAACTCGGGTTTCAGCTGGTTTCAACCAGAACCGCTCTACCTTGGGGTCGCTCAGTTGCTGGGATTCATCCGCAGAGTTGAACAGCTGCATCTCGGAGTGTAGCGGCGCAAGTTGAATTTGAAAGCAAAGTTTGAAAGCGTTCATCACATTTCAGTTTCCAGCGCTGAGTTTGAGGCGCTTCCAACGTGGGTTTGATAGGGTCAACCTGCACCGCCTCACCGGGGGTCCAGATCAGCGATGGGTCCAGCACGGTGTAGTGGCGCAAGTTGAATTTGAAAGCAGGAGTTGAAACTGGTATATCACACTTTAGTTTCAAGCGCTTAATTCCAGGCGGTGTCAATTTCGGTTTCAAAGGGTCGACTTGCACCGCCCTGCCACGGTTTCGGTGATGTCGGAAAACGCCAGCAGGGCATCCCAGGCCAGGCGCGGGTCGATCCACAAAATAAGGCCCGGCAGATATTGCCCGCTGTGTCATCATCAAACGCACGTTGAACTCTCGCTCTCGCTCTCGTCTCTTGAATTGAATGGCACCTTAAACGTGGCGGGCAACAACTGCCGGGGCCATGCCACGACATGCGCTGCCATATCGCCATGATGACGACACCGGACGCCGGGGGCTTACACTCGTCCACTTTTCGGCTCAACGAATGCACATTTTGTGGGATACGTTGGCTGCATGATTTTCCCCCAGTCTATTAGACAGGGGGACACAGGGAGGTGTGACCAAAACGGCTCAGGTGCAGCTGAAAAGTGGACGAGCGTAAGACCTTGCCGGACGCCACGTTGATCTCTTGCAGGCTCACCAAGGAGATGCCCATCGCAACCTAGGGCCCCAGGCGAGACGTCCGACGGTCTGTTAACTCCCAATCACGAATGGACGGTCGAACCTTTCAGTCGATTGCAGCCGTTACGCGCGGATTCCACCTCAATACGGAAACGTCTTCACCTCAATATGAAGGTATCGCTATGGGCAAAATGACCCGCTACTCAATCTGGAAGCGTCGATAGCTCAATATTCGTTTCCTTTTCTCCTTGCCCGCCCTGCCAGGGGCAGAATTTGCTGAAACGTCGTCGACATGTATGTAGATTATAGTTTCCAGAACCCTGGTTTCCTATTGCGATTGCTGTTGGACCTAGAGGCTACCCGCAACACATGTCGGAGGGGGATGGTTATTGCTTACCATGTGAATGCCTTGAAATGGCGGAAGGGGGTGGTTTTGGCTTACCCACCGTGTGAATGCCTTTGGGCTCGATGAACGTTAGAAGAAAAAAAAGCAGGCCCCTATAACCAGGCGAGCAATCTATACCAGGCCTCCGGGGGGAGGCCCCACAGCGACATGTGTGGCCCACGATGACGGGTTCGCGTTCTAGTATGAGTTGCCCGCGACAACACTGACACGCAGGTACTGTCTAAAACCCTCGTTTCCTTCGTTGAATGTAACTGGCGTTCTTGAGTTAGAGAGGAACATGTGCCAGGCCCGACCGCGACCTGGGTGGGCCCCGCGGTCCCTGCTGCGTTCTGGACCCGCGGAGGGACGCCCGACGAACCCGCGTTCGGCTCCCCCGCCGCGATGAGGTGTGCGTGAAGTGCAGTCTCGGTGTCACTGTTGGCCGGCAGCACCGGGTCCGCCGCGAGGGCGCCCGCCAGAGCCACCGCCAGGCGCGAGGGACTGACGCGCAACGGATACATGTTGATCGCAACGTCGCGTCGCGTCGTAGGGTGCCAAGAAGCGCAAGAGACGTGGTCTCGAGCTGCGTATGATGACGCGGCCAGCAGTATTCGACAGTAGTCCCTACCAGAAGCAGGGCTCGGAGGGCGGCGCGGGCGCCCTTCGCACCGTGGGGGCAGGCGCGGCGCGTCATTTCGTGCACGGATGCCATATCACAATGTCAGTTGACCGCTTGTTCCCGCGTCCGTTGCTTTCGGAAAGACGACGAGGTCTCAGGTAATCAGCGCCGCTCGCGGCCCTCGGGGTTGGATCGAGCACGGCGACGCGAGGCGGGTGCGACGCGTGTGTGTGCTGTGGCGCCGCCGTGGCTGGGATGCTGAGTAACTGTTCTTCGAAAACGTGCTGTTGTGCGTTCAATAACGCTGATTTGACCGGTCTGACCGGTCGCGGTCTGTCTGCCGGTAGGAGATGACAACCGACCGGCTTGCTCACTCCCTTCATCCCTTGCTCAGCCGTTTTTTCCTTTTGTGTGTGTGCCCTCATGTGAACTCCTCCTGTGTGGAGAGTTGGGTGCCATGACGCGACACTGCGGTGAACCGGACCCGCGAGGTGAACGCCGGCGCCGCATAGGCGGTGTTGCGCGCTCACCCGCATAACGATGAGTTGCAGCGGTGGCGTGTGACTGGCTTATGTTCTTGACCCAAGGTAGAGCTGTGCAGGTTGAAATTCGAAATTACACGGAATGAGATGTCATGGATTGGCGTTGGGTTGTCTGACTCCACGCCTGTGTGTGTTGCTCAGTAATCGTGTCATGTGCAACTCTATTGAAAGCGCCTGGTTTCAGAGCTTGAAAGTGAAATGTGATGAACCGCTTTCTAACCTTGCTTTCAATTTCAACTTGCGCCGCTACAACATGGTATTAACGGCTCACTATGCATGCGCAATCAATACTGGCAATCATGCTTCCTCCGAATGCAACAACCTCGCTGCGAAACCTTGTTGCAGCTGTTGAGTACTCGTAGAAACAACCGTTCATCAGTTGATGCGGCTTTATTACAGATGGCTGTCATTTCATTCATTTCGCAGTCGGGTCGCAGGCTCGTATGTCGCACCTCCTCATAGATATATTATGGTACTACAAGGCCTCGGTCACCTCTCAACCCTCGACCGTCTTGCCTGTCGCGCCGTCCTCTTGTTCGTTCGTCGTGCTCGGTAAGGCAATCAGGTGTCATTTCGGGATCCGGCCATCCCTGTGCACCGGGTTGGGCGATATCGGACGAGTCGATTCGTTTTTGGTCGGATTTTTTCTCCTACGACTTACACCCCTGATACCTATCCTTATGTACGTCCGTGGTACACCCCTGATACACCCCCAACACACCCCTAATACACCCTAATGCACGCTTCGTGTACGTGCTGCGTGTCACATGAGCGCGCTGCCCATTCACATCATAACCCGCGGTGTAGCGGCGCATGATCAAGGGACCACATGAAAGGACGCCCGCGGCGCACGGCCCGACACGCCGATATACCGGATGCGCTCCCACCTCTGTGGCTCGTGCCTCGGCGGCGTGGAGGGATGTGGGGTGACGCTTGCGTTGGGCTTGATTGGCGTTGCGTCGGCGTTGTCACCGCCCGGATAAGAGCATAACAACGCATAACCGCGACGGTTTTAGTTCCGGGCGTTTACCAGTTTCCCGCCCTCTCTCCCACCTCTATGGTTCGCGCCTCGTCGGAGTGGAGGGATGTGGTGAAGAGAGTGTGAGAATATATGAAGTAGACTAGGCTGACCGGCTATGTGGTGATTTTTATTTTACACCGGCTAGATAAGCGGCCGCGGGGTTTATGGTGCAGGCGCGTGAGCGACCGCGGCAGGAGTGGCTAAGGGGGTTGGTTGTCGCCTACCATGCGAGCGCCTTCGGGATGGATGACCGATAGCAGAAACTGGAGAAGCGTTGCACGCGTTGGCCGTAACTTGGGTCCGTCACTCCGTCTTCTCGGCCACGGCTGCGGCATCGATGCACAGCTGTAGCGCCCTCCGCTCCACCCACAACGGGTCCGCTACTAGCGACGAGTCCCGCAACCTCGTCACCCGTGCCACCCGCGACATGAAGGAGCGCCGTGCGTTTGAAAACCGCAACGCCGGTGCCGCCGCCGCTGCTATGCTACAGCACACCAAGTGCCAGACCCCGCCGAACGCGATCCCTACAATTGCCCCTACGACCACCTGTTGCCGCGTGTGATACCCCAGGTATACGCGGCTCATTCCCACCGCCGCGGCCAGCGGCCATAACGCGCCCACCAACACCACACCCACGATATCCGTGGAGCGGGTGTTCTCGTCGGCGATTTCCTCGGCGGCAGTGGCGGCGGCGGCGGGGGCGGGGGTGGCGCTGCGGCGCCACGCACGGCGGCGCCGCCACAGCTGCAGCGTCGCCACCGTCGCTGCGAACGTCGCCAGCTGTGCATGGCTCGACGGCATCGTATACGTCGAGCAGAAGTCCACCGCCGCGCAGGACGCCGGGCGGGGCTCCATGATGAAATGCTTCAGGGTTTGCGCGATGATTTCGTTGGAGAGAATCCCGATGAGGGTGAGCGCGTCCCAGAGTTCCCGCTTGGCCGCAGGGGCACACACTCGTCCATCTCTCAGCTCAACTTGAGCTGTCTTTGTGCCCCACACAACCCAACTTGACCCATGAATGTGTCCCGAATGTGCTCAAGTTGAGCTGTAACGTGAACGAGTGTAAGCCCCTGCTTGGCCGCCAGCACGCCGAAGGTGGCAACGATGATGGAGAAGGACGCCAGGGACGCCACCGCCATCAGCGTGCCCATAGGGTCGTCGGCGGGGTACCTGACGTAGGTCAGGCTGAAGGGCTTTCCCAGAGGCGTCGTCATCGTGCCGGGGCCTGCCGCGGGCGCGCCGGGCCTGCCGCAGCGCGGATACTGTGGGCGACGCTCCCGAAGGACTCCTCTGTGGTTCGCGCCTCGGCTCGGCGGCGTGGGGGCAGGTGTGGCGACGCTTCCGATGGGCTCCGCATCCCGTTCGACTCGGCACCCCCTCGCCTCCGCCTCGAGGCGAGGATAACGACGCATAACATCCGCGCATAATACTCCGGTGCCCACCGCCTGTCTATTACTCTATTTGCTGTTCCAACGGCGCACCCTTCGCGTCGAAGCAATTGTCGCGCGCCGCCCCGCCTCACGAACGACAGTGCTCTCCTCGACGGACGGATTCTCTGCCGTGTGCGCGGCCTTGTGCGTGTCGGATCGCCTATCGCCCATATCAGGTTGTTCGTCCCGTCAATGAAAGGGTGTCATTAGTCGAGTGACGCGACGTGCATTGGAAGGTGAAACAGGTGTGCCTACTCCGCCTACCACGACGCCACGATGTTGATCGAGAACTTCACCGTCAAGTCCCCCAATGTCAAGTACACCGAGGACTTCATCGAGTCCACATACTCGTACTCCAACACGAAGATCACCTCTGAGGATCTGGGCAATGGCAAGAGCGCGTGGAGCGTGGAGCCCACGGCAGGGGCTTACACTCGTCCAATTCTCAGCTCAACTTGAGCAGTGTCTTGACACAAGAAAACACCCTACACACCCTAAATACCCCCTTGACACGGGCTACACAACCCCTACGCGCACCCCACATCCCATACAAAGCGCTTAAGTTGAGCTGAACGGTGGACGAGTGTAAGCCCCTGGCTGACGGAGGAGAAGTATGAGTTCAAGACCGACCGTCGCGTCCCAAAACTTGGCGTCATGCTGGTCGGCCTAGGCGGGAACAACGGCTGCACGCTGACCGGCGGGGTCATCGCCAACCGCGAGGGCATCACGTGGAAGACCAAGGAAGGCGTGAAGGCGCCCAACTACTGGGGCTCCCTCACGCAGGCCTCCACGTGCCGCGTCGGTCGGGTGAATGGGCAGGAGGCAGGGGCTTACACTCGTTCACTTTTCAGCTCAACTTTGAGCCGCGCCTGACACAAAGCACACCCTACACACCCCCTCATACCCCCTAACACCCCCCAAACACCCCCAAAACAAACCCTACATGCACCCCCTGACCCACGCAAAGTACTGAAGTTGAGCCGAAAAGTGGACGAGTGTAAGCCCCTGGCAGGAGGTGTATACGCCCTTCAAGGCGCTGCTGCCCATGGTGGAGCCCAACGACCTCGTGTTCGACGGCTGGGACATCAGCGGCATGAACCTCGCGGACGCCATGGGTAGGGGAGCTGTGCTTTGCTGCTCGCTTTGCACTTTTGGACCGCTCGGTGCGTGACCAGACCACGCTCATACCGATGCCGTAATGTGCGCAAAGCATGTGTTCGTGATACGATCTCATGACCAAAATATTTGTGGGGTGATGAGTCGCATGACCTAATCTTGCGGTTGTAATACGGTCACGTGTCCAAACCACGTGCGCATTCGGTCGGTATCCTGGTAGTGGAGCGCGCTAAAGTGCTGGACTGGGACCTGCAGCGCCAGCTGGCCCCGCATATGAAGCATCTGGTGCCGCGGCCAGGGATCTACGACCCCAACTTCATCGCCGCTAACCAGGAATCGCGCGCGGACAACCTGATCAAGGGGTCCAAGCAGGCGCAGATGGACCAGATACGGGCGGACATCAACGACTTCAAGGCAGGAGCTTACACTCGTTCACTTCTCAGCTCAACTTGAGCGCTGTTTATGGGATAGGGGGTGAGCGTAGGGGTTGTGTAGCCCATGTTAATGGGTTGTTAGGGGGTGTTTAGGGTGTGTAGGGTGCTTTTGTGCGTCAGACACGGCTCAAGTTGAGCTGAAAGGTGAACGAGTGTAAGCCCCTGCTTTAAGGCCACGAGCGGGGTGGACAAGGTGGTGGTGTTGTGGACGGCAAACACGGAGCGGTACAGCGAGCTGAGCGTGGGACTAAACGACACGGAGGAAGCTATTAGAGCGTCCATCGCCGCCAACGAGTCCGAGGTGTCGCCTTCCACGCTCATGGTGGGGTTGTGTAGGTTGAACCGATGACACCCATGTTGAAACTGCCTGGAACTAAGCGCTTGAAACTATAACATGATGAACCGCCTTCAAACTTTGCTTTCAAATCAACTTGCGCCGCTACATCATGGCACTGGCGTGCATCGACGAGGGCGTGCCCTTCATCAACGGTTCGCCGCAGAACACGTTCGTGCCGGGCGTGATTGAGGCAGGGGCTTACACTCGTCCACATTTCAGCTCAACCTGAGCCGTTTCTGGCACAAAATACACCCTAGACACCCCCTGACACCCCCCGAATGCTCCTACGGACCTCCTAGACAGCCCCTACATGCACCCCCAATCTCACAGAAAGCGCTCACGTTTAGCTGGGAAGTGGACGACTGTAAGCCCCTGGATCGAGGCTTCCGTGCGGTTGAAGAGCCTGATCGGGGGCGACGACTTCAAGTCCGGGCAGACCAAGATGAAAAGCGTGCTGGTGGACTTCCTGGCAGGGGCTTACAATCGTCCACTATTCAGCTCAACGTAAGCACTTTCTGTGGGATAGGGGGTTCATCTAGGGGTTGTTTAGGGGGTGTTTAGTGGTTTTCAGGGGATAGTAGGGGGTGTCTATGGAGTATTCTGTGTCAGAAACGGCTCAGGTTGAGCTGAAAAGTGGACGAGTGTAAGCCCCTGCTTCCTGGTGGGCGCCGGCATCAAGCCCACCGCCATCGTGTCCTACAACCACCTGGGGAACAACGACGGTATGAACCTGTCCGCGCCGCAGACCTTCCGCTCCAAGGAGATCTCGAAATCTAACGTGGTGGACGATATGGTGTCGTCCAATGGCATCCTGTACAAGGAGGGCGAGCACCCGGACCACGCGGTGGCAGGGGATTACCACTCGTCCACCTGTCAGCTCAACTTGAGCCGTGTCTGACACAAGAACACACCCTACACACCCTAAACCACCCCTTACACACCCGTAACACGGGGTGCACAATCCCTACGTGCACCCCCTATCCCATGCAAAGCGCTCAAGTTGAGCTGAAAAGTGGACGAGTGTAAGCCTCTGCGCGGTGGTGATCAAGTATGTGCCGTACGTGGGAGATTCGAAGCGCGCCATGGACGAGTACACCAGCGAGATATTCCTGCACGGGCGCAACACCATTGTGATGCACAACACGTGCGAGGACTCGCTGCTTGCGGCGCCGCTGATCCTGGACCTGTGCCTCATCGCCGAGCTCTCCACGCGCGTCCAGTTCAAGGCACCGGGCGAAGAGTTCCATGGCAGGGGCTTACACTCGTCCCATTCTCAGCTCAAACTGAGCCGCTTCTGACACAAACTACACCCTGAACACCCCTTGATACTCCTTAATACCCCTTGACACCTCCTGAACACCCCCTAAATGCACCCCTATCCCACAGAATGCGCTTAAGTTGAGCCGAAAAGTTGACTAGTGTAAGCCCCTGTTCCATGGGTTCCACCCCATCTCAGTGCTGCTCTCCTACCTCACCAAGGTGGGTACCGAAACCCTAAACCCTAACCCTGAACCCTAAACCCTAAACCCTAAATGCTCAGCCCTAAACCATGGGGTGGAGCAAGTTGCAACCCGTGTTGCCAGCGCCTGGTTTCAGCACCTGAAACTCAAACATGGTACACTGCTTCCTAATTTTGCTTCCAGTTTCAACTTGCGCCTCTACACGCAGGCACCGTTGGTGCCACGCGGCACGCCTGTGGCAGGGGCTTACACTCGTCCACTTTTCGGCTCAATGTGGGCGCTTTCTGTGGGACAGGGGGTGCGTTGAGGGGTCGCCGAGGGTGTTTACGATGTCTGATGGGGTATTCTGGGGTGCGAAGGGTGTATTTTGTGTCATAAACGGCTCATGTTGAGCTGAAAAGTGGACGAGTGTAAGACCCTGGCCCGTGGTCAACGCCCTGCCCAAGCAGCGCGCGATGCTCGAAAATATTTTCCGTGCGTGCATTGGCCTGGCTCCCGACAACAACATGATGCTCGAGTATAAGTGAGCCGGGGTGTAGGTGGAGTGAGGTGCGCGAAATTGAAAGAAGAGGCGCACATTATAAATAGGCTTTCACCGATGCACGCGCAAGCCCCGCGTCCAGACGTCATTACCCGAGAGGGTAGGCACGCATCGCATTCTTTTAGAGCAGTTTGTGTATAAACATAAATCGCAAACAAAATAACAAGACATTCACCCTAATCAGGCCCGATGGGTCGATTGCCCTCAGGCGGTCGGTCGATTTATTACAGGATAACGACGAGCTCTTTCAGCATGTTTTGCGGCGACACTTCCGACACACGAGGCCTTGAGGCTGGTCGCTTGATCGGTACACGCCTGTGGAGGCTATGGTCAAGGGGCGCGAACGCCTGACCCAAACGACCGTTGGAGCCGTTCTGGTCGCCGCCCGGACGGTCAACAACTCAATAGCGGTCGGATTGCATCTCACATGGTGCAGTCCGTTGACTACCGCACCACGTGTGGTCCTACGATCACGTGACCTGCCTCGCGAGGACCGGTACACCCACCTACATACCCGTCTGAGACAGTTTCAATGCCCTCCCCATATCTGGCACCACCGGTGAACGGTCAGTCGCAACGTACGACGCGCTGTGTTGCAAAAGCTAAGAAATATGAGCCGCGACCCGACACCAAACTGAAGTATGAATGGAATGACACTATGACAGCCATCTGTAATCAAGCCGCGTCAACTGAAGAACGGGTGTGCCAGCGCCGCCTCCGCGGTGACGCGCGCGCCCCGATCCGGTTCCTTCACCCAGGGCCCGGCCAGAGTGATAATATATGATCTGGTCACATTGTCCGGTTGACCGACCGGATGACAGGATGACAGGATTTTGGGGGTCATCCTCAGGATTCTAAGGCCATATATAGGATTTTAAGGTAATCCTCAAACCGACAGGATGACAGGATTAATGGTTATTCTGGAGATCAATCCTCCACATCTCGGCACTCTGGGCCCGACAACATAACGCTCGAACCTTCAGGGCGGGCGGCGTGTGAAACAATAATCGAGGGTTGACAAATGTGCTGAAGGATGATTTGAGCAGTATCTGTTGTTGGACGCCAACGGCAGCCGGTGGGACCAAGCACAGGTTTATGGTTTAGGGTTTCTACTATGCAGATCCGGTGGAGGGGTCAAACGGGAATGGCAAGTAGCGCGGTATAGAACCTCACCCATACGATGCTCAAATGTACGGACATTGCTCGCCACTGTAATCTACATGACCGACGGTCTACTAACTCAAGACATTCCGAACCCGTTTGACGCCCCCAACGCCAACCGGTATGTGTAGTACAAGGCCCCATCATCAGGCGCTGGGCCCCATCCCATCCCGAGACGCTGCTCGCAGAGTTTAAGGTTATGGTTTAGGGTGTTTAGATCTAGGGTTCATGGTGCAGGTCTTGCGGGCCATACCATGAGGCGCTGGGCCAGGTCCCAGCCGGCGCCGCCGTTCAGGGGCTTACACTCGTCCACTTTTCGGCTCAACATAAGCACTTTTTGTGGGATATGTTGGGTCTCCCCCAGTCTGTCAGGCAGGGGGACACGAGGAGGTGCGACCAAAGCGGCTTAGGTTGAGCTGAAAAGTGGACGAGTGTAAGCCCCTGCCGCTGTTGGCGTCCATCGCCGCAAAGCCAAACCCCTTCCCCTTCGCCTTCTGATCCCGCCGCCAGGGGCACACACTCGTCCACTTTTCGGCTCAACGTAATCACTTGATGTAGGATATGCTGGATGGTTCCAATGTTTCATTGACAAAAACGGCGTAGGTTGAGCTGTACAGTGGATGGTTTAAGGTTTAGGGTTGAGGGTTTAGGATTTAGGGTTAAGGGTAAAGGGTTTAGGGTTTAGGGTGAAAGCCCTGCCCGCCACGCCACCAGATTGTACCCCGTGGCGCCAAATTCTTCCATGAACGTGTCTAACGCCGCCTCCGGGCGAAGCTCCGGCACCGCTAGCTAGGGCAGAATGCATATTGCGTATCCACGTCTAACGTGACGAGGGTGTAGCACGAGGATGACGACGTGGCGTGCATGCGCAATGGAATGCGATAGGGCTGGACACATAATGTCTGTACACGTTCACAAAATGACGTCTAACTCAATATGTAAAGCATGTCCTTATCGCAAATGTGTCGTTTTGACTCGATCGACAAGGGTTTAAGACGCGGTGATGACGTGGTTAGCATTGTGTATCTGACGTCGGATATGCGTTACAAGATGGCATTCGACTCAATCAACGAGGACACATGGTTGAAGACGTGGCGAGCACGAGCACTGGCATGCGTAAATAGAGATTAGGTTTTAGGGTTTAGGGTTTGATGTGTAGGGTTTAGGGTTTAGGGTCCAGTGATGGCCTGACCGCGAGCTGCATCATGGTGACCCCCGCGCTGAAGCAGTCGAAGCGGTCGGGGGTGTGCGCCTTCCACAACTTGGGCATGTTACTCGCCGTGGGCCGGGGGGCAGGGTCTTACACTCGGCCACTTATCAGCTCAACCTGAGCCGTTTCTGACACAAAATACACCCTAGACACCCCCTCACACCCCCTCACACCCGCTAAACACCCCCGTAACAACCCCTAAATGCATCCCCTATCCGACAGAATGCGCTTAAGTTGAGCTGAGAAGTGGACGAGTGTCAGCCCCTGCCGAGGGGCGCCCGCGGGGAGCAGGTATAGCTCGTCCGCTTTGCAGTACCGTGGATCCGCCGTGTAGCGACGCAAGTTGAAACTCGAAAGCAGCCTTCGAAAGCGGTTCATCATGATTCAGCTTCAATCGAAGAAACCAAGCGCGATCAACCATGGGTCAAACTGGGGTCAATCTGCACAGCCCAACCGCGGGGCCGTTGCCGGGGTAGTAGCTCAAGGGTTTCTCCAGGCACAGGGCAGCGGAGCCCAGGTCAATGAGCTTGAAGACGCCGCCGTCCAGGGACTTACACTCGTCCACATCTCAGCTCAACCTCAGCACATTTTGAGAGACTCACTAGATGGTGTCAGTGGGTCAGTGACCACGCACGGCCCAGCTTGAGCTAAGAAGTGGACGAGTGGAAGTCTGAGGTTGAGGTGAGAATTAGAGCAGTGGAAGGCCCTGCCGCTGTCCTTCTCGGCGGCGATCATATTGGCGGGCTTGACGTCGCGGTGTACGATGCCAGCCGCGTGGAGGCGGGCGAGGGATGTCATGAGCTCGGTCATCGCCGTGCGCCAGGGGCTAACACTCGTCCACATTTTAGCTCAACGTAAGCGCTTGCTGTGGGATAGGGGGTGCATGTAGGGGATGTTTAGGGGGTGTTTAGGCGGTGTTTTGGGAGTGTTAGCGGGGGGGGTTGGTGTATTTTGTGTCCGAAACGGCTCTGGTTGAGCTGAGAAGTGGACAGGTGTAAGCCCCTGCCTTGCGCGTCACGCCTAGCTCTGTGGCGTCGCCGCACCCCATCGCCGCTGCCAGCTGTGCGTTACCGCTCTGCATCAGTGATTCCATCGTGGACGCGCCCTCGTTGCAGGGGCTTAAACTCGTCCGCTATTCAGCTCACCTTGAGCCGTTTCTGACACAAAAGCACACCCTACACACCCCTAATACCCCCCACCACCCCCTACACACCCCCGAAACAACCCCAACTGCACCCCCTGTCACACAGAAGGCGCTTAGGTTGAGCTGAAGAATGGACGAGTGTAAGCCCCTGCCTCATTGGCCCACATCAGCCACAGCCCCGCGGTGAGCGTGCCGTTGTACAGCTCGCCCTGCATCTAGGGCATGCCAGGTATTGTTGTCGAGTCATATGTTGCGAGTTCACTGATAGGTCCGAGCAAGGGCCGATTAAGTGACCCAGAATTTACCAGCTAAGAGGGGTATATTTTGATTCTAGGGGGAAATAGGGGGGTATTAGGCGAGTCGTCGGGTGAAAATCAAACTCTAAGACCTAAACCCCAAACAGTAAAGTACGTTTACAGTCTGTTAAGTGGTAAATTCTGGGGTCACTTTACCGAACCTAGTTCGGACCTAACTGAATACACAGTGGTCATAAACCAAAATACGTCGGATGGTAGCGCACAGATGTTGCTCGGCACTCCTTATGGTATCACGAGACTGAAAAAACGATATCTGCCAGGCCTCACCTCATTCCTAGGATCGATCTCGCAACACCCCATGTACCGCGCGCACGTGCCCTTCGCCTTGATGTAGCGGCGCAAGATAAACTTGAAAGCAGAAGTTGAAATCATTATGTCATGCTGTAATTTCAAGCGCTTAGTCCCAGGCGGTTTCAAGTCGGGTTTCATGGGGTCAACCTGCACCGCCTTACCTTGAAGTGCACCTCCTCATTCAGCTCCATTTCACTTTCCAACAGCTCCTCCGCCGCCATCGTGTTTTTGTTCGCCGTCTTCAGCACCACCTCCTGGCCCTTGTCCTAGAGCCTCGCAGACAGTCCGCGCAACCGGCTTATTCAAGCGCTTTCAAACCGGCCCCGAATTTTGATCGTATGAGCATTTCACCCACGGGGTTTGTTGGATAAGTTGGGCGGGGGCGGAGAAATTTGGATTTGTTGGATAAGTTGGGCGGGGGGCAATTTCGTGGGTATAATGTCCATACGCGATCCAAGTTCGGAAAGTTGGCTTAATTACGCCGGTTGAGCGAACTGGCAGATGCAGCTCGCCAAGTCAGGTGATGACTTTTTACTCAAGAGATGGGTGTGAACAAAGTGGAGGATGAAGTGGCGGGGAACGTCTACCTGCCCCTTCCTTGAAGGTGCCGCTGAAGACCGTGCCGAAGGAGCCCACGCCGAGCGGCTTAGGCAGCACCTTCACGCAGGGTCTTACGTTACTTTCCGACTCTTTGCTCATCGTATACCAGTGCACACGTGCACGCTCACCGCATCCTGCCAATCGTTCCCTTTTCATCTCAACCTGATTGTCGGCTCGTGGTATGATAGTGTGCCTGTACACGGTCATTAGATCCTCGTCAGGCTGAGCTGAACAGAAAACGAGCGGCCAGGCCATGCCATGATGCCCTTGCCCTCCATCCAAGGGATGCGGCGAGCGAGTGTGTGCAGGTACAACTGTACACTATCACCAAACACGCAAACAGTCAGGGAAGAGTGGGCAGGCCCCACCTTGATGTCCTCTGGCTCCACCCCGGGCGTGCGGCGCAACGCCTTCTTCGACCAGTTCTTCGAAAGCTTGGCAACGCGTTTCTTGTTCCAGTATTTCTCTGCGTTGGCGGTGGCGCCGAGTAAGTCCTGGTTGTCCTCCAGCTGGGGTCAAATAACCGATGGTCGCGCGGTCACAGGAGCTCTCATTCATAACGCCGTGTAAATCGTGGTGAGCACTGGGCGTGTGTGAGGACCTGGCGAGCAACTGGACACTATGTGGTGGATGAGTGGATGAAATAGCGAGCAGATATTGTCTATGTGGTAAGAGAGGTGGCACGCAAGTTACACCGAGCCCAACCTCCAGCTGGACACGCTCAAAGGCAAGCTGAATTTCCTTGCTGCAGGGGCTTACACTTGTCCACTTTTCAGCTCAACCTGAGCCGTTTCTGAGATGAAATACACGCTACACATCCCCTGATACCTCATAACACCCCCTAACACCCTCTGAATACCCCCTAAATGCAGCCCCTATCCCGTTCAAAGCGCTTACGTTGAGCCGAAAAGTGGACGAGTGTAAGCCCCTGCCTTGCTGTCAGGGCTGCCGGACATTGCGTCGATGATGCTATCGTACTTTTCACCCTTGACATCGTTCTCGCTGGAGCTTGTGAAGCCGCACCCGATGAGAATGTCGCCCACCTGGAGCATCCCGCTCGCATCCGCGGCGCCTCCCTCCACCAGCTAGGGCCTGTCATACATTGCTCGCCACATCACAGGATTCCATTTAACTCAAGGTGTAGCGGCGCATCTTGAAATTGAAAGCAATGTTTGAAAGTAGATCATCATATTTTAGTTTCAAGCGTTCACATCCTGGCTCTTTCAAAATGGGTTTGATAGGGTCAACCTGCACTGCCCTATCAAGGAACCAGAGCTCAGCATGCGTTGGAAGACTTGACGAGCCTGGGGCCTGGCAGATATTGCTCGCCACGTCCAAGGACGCTGTTCATCTCAAGAAACCAGGGCTCAAATGCGTGCTGATGGTCGATGACGTCCTGCGTAATATCTGGAAGGCCCTACCACCAACTCCATCACGACAGCACCCTTCCCGTTGTCGAGCGGCTCCAGCACCAACCCCACGGGCCGTCCGAGCTGTAGCGGCGCAAGTTGCATTTGAAAGTTGAAGGCGGTTCATTGTATTGTGGTTCAATCGCTGAGGTCCAGGTGCTTTCACCACACGTTTCGCCGGTTCAACCTGCACCGCCCCACCGAGCGTCACCTCCACGCGGATCCTTTCCTCCACGGCCTCCTGCGCCACCAAGTCCTCTTCCTCATCCTCCACCACGGTGCCCGCTCCAAACGCGTCCTTTATGCCGCCGAACATGTTGTTCAGGAAGGCGTCGACGCGCATGCCGCCGCCGCGCATGCCGCCGCCGCGCCGCGCCGCCTGGGGGGAAGGGAACGGGACGTCACCAGGAGTCGTCAGAGTCGCCGAGCCGTGCCGAGCCGAGCCATTTTCTCATTCTTCAGTTTTGAGTGTCGACGTCCCGTCTCTCAGCCTCCTCAGCGTCCCCTCTCCATGTACATCGGTGTTGTTGCTCCCCATTCCGTTCACCGATACGTCTTGACTCGCCACTGGCACACCGATGAGGGGACGTCAGGGAGAGGTCCTCGACATTCACTGCGCGTTCCCGACGTCCGTCCCATCACCAGTCGTCAGACAGCTGACGTGTACGAGTGGATCAATCTTTTACCTCGTGGATGTGTGTTTCGGACAGTGGGTTACCAGCGGTCTCACCTTGCCGCGGGTGCGGGAGCATGACGCGCGAAGACCCGCGGCGGATGCTGCGGGGAACGCCGCGAGGGCTGCTGCGCCGGTCATCGTCGTTGGCCTCCGTGCGTGTGTCGCCGATGATGTCGAGCTGGAACGCAAAAGTTTGACTTGAAATGATTCTCACCGACCGACCGCTTTGGGCGGCCGGCGTTTTGGGCGGCCGGCGATTTGCCGGTGCTTCTTTTGCACGCATTCGGCATCGCCAGACCTGCACGACAATCCGGTCACAACCCCACTCCGTGCGGCCCGTCACTCGGGGACGACTCACCGCGCCGCGCGGTCCTCAGAGCCAGTGTGCTGCCGGTCGCACGTCCGGCGCCGTCGGACGCGGTGCACGAGAGAAGCTCGAAAGCGAGAGGGCTGCAATGGAGACGAATGGGAAGTCGTGGGCAGACGACCTAAATGCGTACGCGACCAAGAAGCGCGCGCCGCCCCCGCCCCCGCCGGCAAGGGCTTACACTCGTTCACTTGCCAGCTCAACTTGAAACGCGTTTGACACACAACAACACTCTACACACCATAAACACCCCCTTAGCACGGGCTACACAATCCCTACGCGCACCCCCTATCCCATAAACAGCGCTCAAGTTGAGCCGAGAAGTGAACGAGTGTAAGCCCCTGCCTGCCGGTCGTCGAGAGGTACGGGCGCACGCCGCATGCGCCTTTCGGAGACCTGCACCACCCTGGGTAGGGCCCACATCATCGACACGCACTGTAGACCCTCTTTGTTGCGTTGAATTCCACCTCACGACACGGCAAGCAATATATATCTGCCAGGCCCAATGCCGTCACGTCGTCGACCCCAGACGCGCATTCGAAACCCAATTTCTTGAGTTGATTGGTATCATATGACGTGGCGAGCAACATCTGCCCAGGCCCTCACCCCGGGTACCACCTGCCGTACACGGCCGTCGTGCCGGGCCCCGCGGATGTGGACCGGTACACGCGACATGGCTGGTGCACGCAGCAGCAAGTGTATGGGAAGGTGTACGGGCAGGGGCTTACAACTCGTTCCCATTTCCGCTCAACTTGAGCTTACTGTGCCCCTATCCGCTCAACTTAACCTTACATTGTCCCCCATATGACCCAACCTAACCCGTGGATGTGGCCCGCAGATGCTCTTGTTGAGCTCGAACGTGAGCGATGTGTCCCGAAGGTGCTGAAGTTTGGCTCTGAAGTGAGGGAGTGTAAGCTAAGCCCCTGTCTACAGGCAGGACACAATCCGGGGGAAGTTTCACGAGGCGGGCGCGGAGGCGGCTCAGAGCGCGGCGGACGAGCGCAAGTTCAAACACACGGGCAGGGGCTTACACTCGTTCCCATTTCAGCTCAACTTGAGCTCTTCGGTCCACCGTATAACCCACCTTAACTCTTGAATGTTTCCTGGAGTTGCTCAAGTTCAGCTCAAACGTGAACGAGTGTCAGCCACTGCACACGGGCCTGAAGCTGGTAGCCGGCGCAGGGCCGGGCGCGGGCGCGAACCGGCCGCCGCCCAGCGGTCCGAGCAACCCGTCAGGCCGCGTGGACCTGTTCTCCACGCTGCAGGGCTCAAAGCCAGTCCGCGACCCGCGTGCGGCGGAGGATGCCGACAGTTGGATGGCAGGGGCTTACGCTCCTCCACTTCTCAGCTCAACCTGAGCCATTTGTGTCACTCAAAATAAACCCTAAACACCCCTTACATACGCCATACACACTCACTGACCCCCCCGTAAATACCCTTTAAACACCCCCTATCCCACAAAAGCTGCTTACGTTGAGCTGGAAAGTGGACGAGTGTAAGCCTCTGCTGGATGGGGCACACCAGCTACGATCCACGGCTTGGCCGCATCGCGCCGCCCGCGCCGACAAGCAAGGTTGGGCGGTGCAGGAGGACCCCATCAAACCCACGTTGAAAGCACCTGGAACTAAGCGCTTGAAAGTGAAATGTGAGAAACTGCTTTCAATTTTTTCTTTCAATTTGAGCTTGCGCCGCTACAGCAAGGGCCGGCGGGACCTCTTCGACATCATACAAAGCACCGGGAAGCGCAAGCCGGGGGATGTCTCCGGCGATTCCTGGATTGGGAACGCCAAGGTAGGGCGGTCCAGGTTCACTGTGTGACAGAGTGCGTGAAACCACTTAGCAACAAGTAGTACTAAGTCGTCCAAATGGAGCGTTCTGATGGGTCCAGCGGGCACTGAACCAGACTAAGTAGCACTAAATCAGACAAAGTGTCTAAGTGGTTTCACGCACTTTGTCATATCAATACCTGTGTTGAAATCGCTCATGATTTCAGCGCTTCAAGCTAGCTTACAATAAACTGAAACTGCTGTCACATTTTGCTTTCAATTTCAACTTGCGCCGCTACACCAAGGTGGATCCGTTTCTTGGCAAGGGCACGGTGGCGCCGTCCGGTTACCGCGCAGGCGGTCGAACAGACCTATTCGCCACCATTCAGCAGGAAGACACCAATCATGGGTATGGACCAGGGCCTCACAATCGTCCCCTTTTCAGCTTAACTTCATCCGATCTGCCCCTGTCGCCTCAACCGAGACCAAATAAAGATGCTCAAGTTAAACTCAGTGTCGGATCTGGTATTGAGGGTATGGTGTCGAATCACGTTCGACCAATCAGAACTGTCCATTACGAGAATCCCACCGACCGCCTCGCTAAAAGTCCGACCAGGTCGCCATCGTTGAGTAAATAGACCCTCAATCTCGAGGAGATAAGAGGGACATGTCCCTCCTACACTGAGTTTAAACTGAATAGGGAACCATTGTAAGATCCGGGCAGGGAAGA
>Ga0307489_10000129_pt1 | contig 38973 bp, 57 predicted proteins | sample SB12metaG_FD_202247 | JGI IMG/M metagenome (GOLD analysis project Ga0307489, IMG submission 202247) | Sea-ice brine microbial communities from Beaufort Sea near Barrow, Alaska, United States - SB 1.2 | ecosystem: Environmental > Aquatic > Marine > Coastal | place: USA: Alaska | collected... | reverse complement strand
ATCCTATGACGTGGCAGGAACTTGTAGTGGGCGACGACGGACGAGGAGGACGTGGAGGACATGGAGGAAGAACGAGAAAACAAAGGGACATTTGGATTTGCTGGGCCCTACCCTGTGGATCTCTTACGTGCTTGAAGCAGCGCCGGCAATGACCCGCGCCGAGGTGACCAAGGCGCTCACGGTAGGGTAGTGCTGGTTGACCCCTGGCTGACCGCGCGTGGGTTCAGTGGTTGAAGCCAAAATATGACGAACTGCTTTCAAATGTTGCTTTCAATTTCAACTTGCGCCGCTACATTACGGGGTTCTGCGCGGTGTCTGGCTCCCCGGTCCAACCCAACGACTACAACCGCTACCGCCTCAGCCTCGAGCTCGCGTCGGGCGCCGGTAGGGAACAGGGACTAATGAATAGTGCTCCTCGCGTCATCAAACGCACGTTGAACCCTCGATTCAGGCGTTAAACGGCATCCTATGACATGGCGAGCACTATCCACTTGTCCTCGGTAGGGAGTGCCATATCAATTTTGCAATTGCCGCGGTGTTCGGGCCTTGAGTAGGAGGCAACGTCAATGTTTTCATGCACTACTGCTGCTGGCCATGTTTGTGCGACGTGCAGGACTTTGTCAAAGTGGACACGTACACCGTAGGGGCTGGCGAATATTGCTCGCCACGTCATCCAGCGCACTTGGAACCCTCGTCGCTTTGGTTAAACGGCACCCTGAGTGTGACGCGGCGAGCAATCGTTGCTTCCTTCAAACGCCTCCCTATGACGCGCCGAGCAATCGTTGCTTCAGCTAAACGCCTCCCTATGACGCGGCGAGCAATATCCCCCAGGCCCTAGCCGACGGTGGACACCAAACTCGGCCCCGAGGTGATGCATTTCGCCGTCATAGGTGACCCGTGCGAGCACCCCGAGAAGCTGCACGAGTCCTTTGTACAGCCGTTCGACGGGCGGGCAAGGCCTTACATACATACCCCACGTTTCAGCTGAACCTGAGCCGTGTTGTCACTGCTGAAACTCCACCTATGCAATTCACCCAACAACAGGTGCTCAAAGCGAGCCGAAAAGTGGACCTCAGCGTGCACTGCCCCAACGGGTGTATGGCCCCGCGGGCAGGCGACCACGCTGGCGCGCGACGCCCCCGAGCTCAGGTGCAGCAACGGGCGGCTGAAGGGAGCCACGTATAGCGACCACGGCCACGTCATCATCGGGGGCGTGTTCGAGCCTGCGCCGGACGACGATAACAGGGTAAGGCTCGTTCCCAGAGTGACACAATATCCCATATCGATCGGTCGTCACTCATATGGATACTGTCATCTCCCATATCGATACTGTCATCCTGTAATCTTGTGGACAGGATGGCCAGATCATATTGTCACTCTGCTCGTTCCTTCAACCTCGAGCGAACACTGCTACACGCCATTGAACACCTGAATGTGAGCGCGCATGCACACAACTTTTCACCGCCCGTCTCCTCCTGCTACCTACACCTCTCTCACCTCCCGCTTCTTCCTGCTTCCCTTCCACCGCCATGCGTGGCGGCGAGATGAACCCCTTCTTTTTCCCAGATTCACGCCCCAGTGCCTGGTCTGTGAGGTTACTGTTGGAAGTATCTCGTACTGTATACAGTATTTGGCCCGTTTGGCCATTTGCCAAAAGTCATACACGTATTTCGGTAATTTGCAGAAATCACATACTTGAGTTATTCACTCACAGACCACGCAATAGCGGTACTTGCGTCGATGACGACACTCATTGCATGTGAGTTGTTTGATGGGGGTCTAAACCGCTTCGGTATAAAGCGCGCAGACGTCGGAGCTGGCGCAACCGACTGTAACCCTCTGAAACAAACTACACACAACCGGAGACGCAAGAACCCCACACACATAGCATGATCAACACGCATGAATTCGATCTGGAAAGTTCGCTGGTGATTGCTCGAATACCATATATTGTGATTGCTTGAATACCATTTCTTCGATACGAAACCCGACACAGCTAAGAGCCAGCTGATTGAACAGCTCATGTCTCGGCCACATACCTCAAAGATGCTTAATTACCAGCTGAATCTCCAGCTGGAACCCAGCTTATGTTTGCATGCTTTGTCATGACCACATCATCGCATCGGGGCGGTTATCTGTTTTATCATATTGCTGATCGATGGACGGACGGACCTTTCGCCGGAGGGGACGTCACCGGCGTCGGGCGCCGCGGGGCAGCCGGGCCGCATGAGCGTAGACGGCAGGGCCGCACCCTCCTCCACCTTTCAGTTCAACCTGAGCGGTTTCGATATCGTTGTTTTGTCACTCAAACCTCATCCCCACCCAAACACCCAGATCATCCCATCTCGTCCCTCAAAAGTGCTCGAGGTGTAGCTGAGCAGTGGACTATTCGGGGCGGCGCAAATTGAAACCTATTCTACCCATGTGGAAAGCGCCTGGGATAGAAATTGAATTTGTACTACGAGGCTACTGCTTTCGAGTCCTGGTTGCGATATCAACTTCCACCGCTCCTAGTGCCTGGTTTGTTCGCCGTACGGCATCTTACCTCGTAGCACCGGCCAAATCACCAAAACACATTTGACTTTGGGCCAGGTCACCAAATTTCACCGTACGTGTAGAAGTACTTGTGCAAGTGCGGCTTGCAGACCAGTCACTAGCAGTGTGCGGCCCTGACAGACGGCGCCAGCGGGCTGAGTCACCAGTCCGAGACGGAGTACGATGGGGAGTGCGCCAGGCGGGAGGCCAACGGCCACGACAGTGGCATGGGGTAGGGTCGGCCGGACACTGCTCGCCGCGTCATCCAACGCACTTCGTCTCTTTTCTGGATGGCACCCTGTGATGCGGCGAGCAACATCCGCCAGGCCTGTCATCCAATGCACTTTGAACCCTCGTCGCTTCTCTTGACTTACATGGCACCTTGGACGCGGTGAGTGTCATCCGCCAGGCCCTTTCGTCCGACGCACTTTGAACCCTCGTCACTTGACTTACATGGCGACCTAAGACGACGCGAGCGGCAATCGCCCGGCCCTAAATCGAGGGAGATCTTCCGACGCGCCGCCGCGGTGACGCCCATCAAGCCCCAGCCCGTCCGACGCCGCTTGTCGCTCAAGTGATGTTCTAAGATCGTCAGTTACGAGACATGTATGTGTTAGCCGAGTGAAGGTCATGCGACATGTGTAGAGCATATAGCCATGATATAATGGTAGAGCACCGCCAACTAATATTCGCTTGATGGAACGAACAAGCAACATAAGTTCACAACGAGACTCTGCACGACACACGACAAACAACGGCATGGTTATGGAAACAGCGTAAAGCTGGTTTCTCACCAAGGTATATGTGTTTATGCACCCCCGCATTCACATTCTCACAGTGCCCAGTGCCCGACAACATAATGCACATTAATCACCACCCACGTTCGGCCCCCGCCCCAGCCGCTACCATTGCTCATTAATCATGTCCCGTGTCTAGACGCCCCGATCTCCGCCTGGCGCATTAGGGTGCGCTTTGGGGTTTCAGCTGCGGCAGTCGGCCTCAGACGGACAGAGGAAGGTTGTCGTAATATCCCTTGGTGACGGCTGCGTCACGCGTCGCTGCGGTCCACGGGCAGCCGTGCTCCCGCGCCCACCTCAGCACCTGCAGGTGCCCGCGCCTAACGGCGTGCTCGCACGTCACCTCGGTCCATGGGCAGTGGTGCTCCCGCGCCCACTTCAACACATCCAGGTGCCCGTTCATAGCTGCGAATGCGCATGTCGCAGAGCTCCACGGGCAGCCATGTACCCGCGCCCATTGTAGCACGTGCAGGTGCCCGCCCAGCGCGGCGTGCCAACACGTTCCTGCATCCCACGGGCACCCATGCTCGTGCGCCCAGCTCAGCACCTCCAAGTGCCCTGTCCACGCGGCGTTCATGCAAGTCTCCTCGGTCCAGTCGCAGCCGTGCTCCCGCGCCCACTTCAGAATATCCAGGTGCCCATTGAAAGCCGCATCCGCGCACGTCTGCGAGTCCCACGGGCAACGGCGCTCCCATGCCCACTTCAGCACATCCAGGTGCCCGCCCTCGGCGGCGTACGCACAAAAACGTTCACGTCCCACGGGCACCCCGTCGCCTTCGCCCAAGCCAGCCGCTCGATGGAACCCACAAAGTCCTCGACCCTCAGGAGAAGCGGCCCTCCCTCGGTGCCCTCGTCGTCGCTGTCGTCACTCCTCGCCTCCTCCTGCGGCACGCTGAAGGCCACCACTGCCCCTCGGCACGCGCGCGCCGCCTGCCCGAATACAACCAGATCCGTGTTGTCCAGCTGCGCCAGTACCTCCGCCGCAAGTACCTCGGGCAGATCCTCGGTCAGCCCCCCGAGCAGCGGCGACGGGTAGTTTATCAACCCTAGCGCCCGCAGCCTAAGCAACAGCTCGTCCTCCCCCAAGTCGGCCGCACCCAGAAGCTCGGCGAGCACGCCCGCCGGGCGCACGACATAGCGGTCCGGGGGGCGATCGGCGGCGGCGGCGGGGGCTTGCATGTTGGAAGTAAGGTATGGAGTGGTGTGGGCGCGGCGGCGGTGGTTGTGCGGTGGTTGTGGGTCACGGGTGGCTGGAGCAACAGTGCTACTCACTTCAAACGCAAATGGCCGGCCGGATCCGTTGCGACCGACCATTCCGCAGGGTGCTCCAATTTGGCATACAGGGCACAGCGGCGGTGGCGGGGGGGAGCGGGCTGTGGCAGCACTGCCCTCATACCTCCCAGGGCGGGCAACGGCGGCAACGGTGATCCACTCGCGCGCTGGAGTGTCGGCATTATGGCAATGTGAGTGCACTTTAACGTCCCGCGTGCTGCAGCTCCGCTCGCCGCAGTACTTTGCGAAACACTTCTCATGGAACCGGTGGCAACACCCCGCGGTGAGCAGGCCGTCGCCGCCGCTGCCGCCTCCGCACGGCTTCTCGCTCAGCGATGGCATCATGTCGAGGCGTGGAAAATTACAGGTGCCACGACGCGACGCCCCGGACTGGGTTCCATACTCGTATCCACAGCAAACTTCAGTTGTTGGTACGGCGCAAAAGGCGTTGTACGACGCTGACCTGCGTTAAAGAAGCGCCAGAGCGGGCAGCTCGGCCTTGCGTTGCAGCGTCGGCTGAGAACTAAAGCGCATTTTGATATTTAATTGGGGTCGGCGGATATTTATCGGTGCTGACGAGGCTCCCGCTGGCGCGAGCGACAGCCTTCTCCTCAGTGGGGATGACGATCATTAGGGCGCCCAATAACCGTGCAAGGGGGACCCGCCGCGAGAAGCCACCCGGACGGAACCCCGCAATGGCGACGACCGCCCTCGCGCCCCTCGCGACGCCCCCTGCGCGGCCGCACGCCGTCGCCAGCCGAAGCCGCAGCACCGCCAAATCTTTCGGCAGCAGTGCTCCCAGAGCAGGCAGAACAGTCACTTTCAGTTCGGGTGGTAGCCACGCCGGTGCGCTCCTCCTCCGTTCCGGCGCGCTCCGCCGCGGCGGCGGCGGCAATAGCTCAAGCGCATTCTCATCGCGCGTTCGCGTAACGCTCGCCGCAGCCTCTAAGGCCGACGAGCAGGCGGCGCGACGAGCAAGGGTACCCGACGTGGTGGATAACGAGGGCGAGGCGAGCAGCAGCAGCAGCAAGCCTGGCGTCGCCATCGCCGCCGTCGCCCTCCTCGCCGCGACCGCCGCAGCAGTGCTAGCGGCCGCGTCGCCCGCGCTAGCCGCCACGAGTGAATACAGCGACTACACATTCGATTCCTTCGTGGCAAGGCCCAGCAGATACTGCTCGCCGCGACAAGATTTATAGGATGGACTCAAAACTAATCAATTTGAGGTTGTCAAAAACGAGGGTCACAATGCGTCCGTACTTGGCGGGCTCCGACACCGTGCTGTTCAGCGCCCTGGGCGTCGCCGTGCTGGCGGCCGCGTACGCCGTGTCCATGATCAAACCCGCGGAGAAGAAGGCGAGGCCGTGCATCATGCACCTGGCATTACTAACGCCGTTATGAGCAGACGTGTCAGGCTTGGGGTATACCCGTCTCTGTGAGCAACAGCGCGAGGCCTGGGGTGTACGTGTACACCACTATGAGCAGACGAGCCGACAGTGGCGCGACGGGTGCTTGCTCTGACCCTGAGAGGCGGCGGTGAAGAGCGCGGTGGAGCTGGAGGCTGAGCGCCAGGCCAAGGCGGCGGTGGAGGGGCGGCTCGGGGCACAGACGCAGCTCACGGAGGATATGGCAGGGCCTGGACAATACTCGTAGTGCAGCGCCGCGTCAAAGCCCAAGTGCCCAAGGAGACGACCCTCGAATCTTGACTGGGGTGGCTTCCTACGACGTGGCGAGCGATGTTTACCTGGCCGTCCACAGTCCAGCCCCTAGCCCCTCGCGTCTTTCGCGAAACGGCATCCTAGAACGTGGCAATCGTTTACCTGGCCTTTGTGTCTCATTGAATCGAAGTGCAGCCTATGACGTGGCGAGCGATGCTTACCTGGCCCTGGCAGGCGGGCAGGAAGGCGGATCAGTTTGCCGAGAACGCACGGTATATCCAGGGGGAGCTGGGGCGCGCCGTCGACGCCATGAAGAAGTCGGACGACCGCATCGTGGTGCTGGAGGCAGTGGCTTACATTCGTCCACTTTTCAGCTCAACTTCAGCACCTTTTGAGGGAAACGCTGGGTAGTTCACTCGTCCACTTTTCAGCTCAACGTCAGCACCTTCTGAGGGTAACGCTGGGTAGTTTCAGTGGCTCAGTGACCAAAACACGGGCTCAGGTTGAGCTGAGGAGTGGACGAGTGGAAGTCCCTAGCTGGAGGAGGAGTTCAGCATGCAGGCATCAAAGCTGGAGGCCACCAGTAGTAGCTTGGCGTCGGTAGAGGGGGATCTGGCCACGCAGTCGCGCCTGGTCACCGCCATTGGAGCCGAGGCGTCGGCAAGCAAGACGCGCGAGGTCGCCATGACGCAGCAGCTGCGCGAGGCGGCGGAGGAAAAACGCCGGTGCGTATCCGTCACGGTTCCGACCCCCGCCCCCCGCTTTTGACATCCTATCAACGTAAGACAAACGTCCTACGAGTATCCACGTAAGACTAACATCATATCAAAGAGAGACTTTTTATCAAAGTGCGACTTAGATCCTTTCAACTCTTGCTCAACAGGCTCGCCGCCGATGTGGAGCGGCTAGAGACCAGCCTGGCGCAGCAACAGCGGCTGGGGCTGGAGGTAGGGCGGCGTACGTTGACAGTATCAAAGCCTGTGTTGAAAGCGCCTATGGTTTCAGAGCTTGAAGTCACAATGTGATGAACCGCTTTCAGAATCTGCATTGAAATTCATCTTGCGCTGCTAAATAGAGGCGGGCAAGGCGGCGGCGGCGGGGCGGGCGTCGGGGGCGGACCTCAAGCAGCAGCTGGGCGCCTCCGTCATCGACAACGGCCGCTACTCCGAGGTGGGGCCTGCCAGACATTGCCCGTCGCGTTGTGAACCGACGTTTCTTGGGGTCTCTTGGGACAATGGCATCCTACGAGCATAGCTCAGCCCGTTGCCAAGCGTGATTGTTGGGCTGTGCTGGGCTATGTTGAGCTATTGTTGAATTGTGGGCTATTTTGGGGTCCCCAAAACCGTTTTCAACAAGCATTTCTTGCAAGCGAGTTAACAGCTATGCTCGTATGACGTGGCGGCAAGTTGTGGTTGACCCTGGTCGGAGCGTGTGGGGGACCTGGAGCAGCAGCTCGTCGATGGGTTGGCGCGCGTGGAAGCGATCCAGTCAGAGCTGAAGGAGGCGGAGGCGGTGGGCGCGGAGCGGGGGCAGCTGCTCGCGGATATGGAGGCCGCTTCGGCGGCGACTGCGGTAGGGCAGTGCAGGTCCAACCGATGAGCCCATGTTGAAAGCGCCCGGAACTAAGCGCATGAAATTACAATATAACGAACTGCCTTCAAACGTCGGTTTCGAATATGACTTGCGCCGCTATACGGAGGCACAGCTGTCAGCGGAGGCGGCGCGGGCAGAGGCGCTGGCGGCTGAGCTGGCGGCGAGCCAGGCTCTGACCGCTGAGGCGCGCGCCACGCAACAGGTCACCGATCAGCGACTCAAGGCGGGACTGTGTTGACTGTAAACTGCCACCGCCCTGTGACCTGGCGGGCAGGTGTTCGTCGACTTCGACTTCACCTGCCACGTCATTCACCACGTTTGCCGACCCTTCCCTCCTGAAACAAGTGACGCCATTTGCTTGTGCCTGTGACGAGCGAGGGTCGTAATACATCCACTGGGGGGCCCGCTGGCTCGAGGGTGAACCCTAAACCCTAAGCCATGGAACCCTAAGGGCCCTTGCTTGAGGCGGCGGTGGGTGAGGTGACCAAGGTGCTGGCCGTGAAGCGTGACGCCGAGCTTGCGATGAAGCAAAAGTCGAGCGAATTGGAGGAGCTCAAGAGCACCCTGGAGGAGCTCAAGACCACGCTGCTCAGCGCGAATGACAGGCTGGAGCAGGAGCAGGTGGGGCCGGGTGAATCCCTGTGATGGTCCTCCACAGCTGAAACCCTCCTTTGTTGTCTTACGGTGCTCGCCACGTCATCCTACACGTTGCAAACTCTCGTCGATTGAGTTTGATGACATCCTACGACGTGGCGAGCGTTGTTTAGTACTCGCCACATCATCCTACTCCCACACATTACACTCCATCGTCGATTGAGTCTGTTTGCATACTATGACGTGGCGAGCGTTGTTCACCGCGCGGCCCTAGGATCGGGACACGACGATGGCTTCCAAGAAGGAGACCACCTCGGTGAAGAGAGACACCACTAATCGCATCTTGACCTTGGAGCAGGGCATCAAGGCTGGCGAAAAGGCGTTGGGCGAGCTCACCGTCAAGTTGCGGGAAGTGGAGGCCACGTATGAGGTAGAGCGGTGCAGGTTGAAGGTCCCTAAACTCTAAACCCCAAACCCTAAATCCTATTCCCTAGAATTTTTAATGCTGTGTTGAAAGCGCCCATGGTTTCAGCGCTTGAAGTTAGCATATGATGAACCGCTTTCAAATTTTGCTTTGAAATTCAACTTGCAGCGCCACAAGCAGGCAGAGCACGGCGCACGTGACAAGAGCGAGAAGGAGCTGGCGGAGGTGAGGCGCCAGCTGGCAGAGGTGACGTACAGCTTCAGCGAAAAGCAGACGCAGGTACACCCATGATACAACCCTCACACACCCCTAACACACCCCTATTGCAACCCTAATACAGCCCCAATGCACCCCCAATACACCCCCAATGCACCCCTGATACACCCCCGATACACCCCTGATACACCCTTTATACACCCTGAATACACCCCACGCAGGCTGGCGGCGCGGGGGCAGTAGCGGAGGGGGCGGTGGTTGAGGCGGGCGCGGCGGCAGCAGCGGGGGCGGGGGGGATGGGGGCGGCGGCGGCGGCAGCGGGGGTGGGGGAGTGGCTGCGCGCGTTCGACTCCGTGACGAGCCAGCACTACTGGTACAACAGCGTGACGCTGGAGGCGGCGTGGGAGCTCCCAACCGGCGCTAAGATCCACGAGAGCGTCAGCGCCTGATTATTTGATTAAATTTTGATTCTTTGATTAATTTCTTGAGGATAATTTTTTTAATTCGACGACGCGAGAGTCAAAGAGAGACGCTTCCCGTGTGTAAGGAGGCACGAGGCCCGTGTAGACAACGAGCGTGTAATTGGATGTGGACATCATATTGAGCTGAATCAAGTGCCAGCAGGGCGCTGCGGACGCGCGGGTGCTGGAGGACATCGGCGGAATGCGGCTGCCGCGCTTCGGAGGCCGCGCGTGATAACAAATGAGTTTGAGGCGTGACCAGCGAAACTATATATTATTAGAACCGCAGAATACCAAGTGCACACTCGGCATCGCTCCGGCGCTTGCTTGTTGTGGGATCCTTAAATGTTAGGGGCTGATGGGGTAGTCTTGGGGGCAGCCGTTCTCCATCGCCCACGTAAGCAACTCTTCATAACTGACACGAAGTGCTCCACTATAACATTCACTGAAAAAAGCGGCCACATCAAGCGTTCGCCAGTTCCACGGGCAGTCGCGCTCCCGAGCCCACTTCAGCACCTCCAGCTGCCCGCCCGAAGCTGCGCTTGTACACGTCAACTCATCCCACGGGCAATCGTGCTCCCGCGCCCACTTCAGCACCTCCGGATGCATGCCCCACGCGGCGTCTGTACACATATATTCAGGGTACCACTCGCAGTGGTGCTCCCGTGCCCACTGCAGCACCTCCAGGTGCCCGCCACGAGCGGCACACTTGGGCGTCTGCATATCCCACGGGCAGCCATGCGCCCGCGCCCACTTCATCGTCTCCAGGTGCCCGCAATGTGCGAGCTCTGCACACGTCCCCACGTCCCACCCGCAGTGTTTCTCCCGCGCCCACTGCAAAACCTCCAGGTGACCACCCCTAGCGACGCAGCGACTGATCTCGGAGTCCCTCCGGTTCCCGTTCCACGGGGACCCGTTCTCCTTAGCCCAGGCCAGGCGCGGGACGGACCCGACAAAGTCCTTGAGCTCTAGAGGCACCGCCCCACGGCCCGCTTCCGGCAGGTTACACCGCACCACGACACTCAGCCACCGCCTCCCAACCCGCGCGAGCATGGCGCAGTCCGTGGGGTCCAGCCGCGAGAGCACCTCCTTCACAAAGAGATGCTGCCACTCCTCGAGCAGCGGACCGAGCAGCTCGCTGGGGGGGTCGTGATCGTCCTAATGTTCGAACAACCATTGGGGCAACGCCGCCTCATCTTCCTCCACTTCCTGCTCCTCCTCGTCCTCCTCCGCCGCCGCCGCCCCCTCCTCGTCGTCGTCCTCCTCCTCCTCATCCGCCTCTGCCTCCTCCTCACCCGTCATCAGCTTTCTCTGGCGCTTCCGCGGCGGCGTCGGCGACATCGGCGAAGGTTGCTTGTTTAGCGACGGCTCTGCCGCCGCCACTGCGTCATCCTCCTCCGCCGCGGCTTCGGCCCCATCGCTGGGTCCACCCGCCCCCGCCCTGCCTAAACCGGGCAAGTCCTCCATCCCCGGCCGTGGGAGCCCCGGTTTCCGTTCGAGGGACGAGGCTGTGGCGGGGGGGCGGTAGAGCCGTCTCGGTTCCGGCGGCCGAAGCTGGTGCTGTCGCCTACGTAGTTTTCTGTCGTGCGAGGGGCGCAGCCTGACGCGGCGCGTCAAGGCGTGCTGACGCGTGCGCGTGCAGTTTGTGTCAATCACGAGTGCGAGTGCAACCCTAAAACTTGGCCGCTGACACGTGTCAGCATTTCGCAACCAGAATCTCGTGTCGAGGGAGGGCGTGATGACGTCTCGACCTCAGCGGCGTGTCACAACGCACGTGCGCGGAACTCCTGTTTGCGACAGCCCTCGGTCGCCGCGCGAGGCCTCGTCCACGCGATTGTTCGTTTCGCCGCTTGGGACTTCTAGCCTCCACGGCGTCGCGTCGTCGCATCGTCGGCACCCCCACTCCTGGTCGAGTAGCTTGGGCACCCAGGCCAGGACGCTGCATCGCGGCGACGAGCGGCGCTGTTCGGTCCACTGCACGTGAGATCCCCTCGGCGACGAGCTCCACTGGTTGCGCGCAACCTCGGCCTGTCGAGCGGCGCCTGCTTCGCCGCCGCCTTGACCTGCCGCAGCGATGATGTCGGTCGCGGCCGCTTCGCACAGCCTGCCCGTCGCGAGGGCGTGCCCGCACCCGCCGCATCGCCGTTCCCGCGTCGCCTCTGTCCGCGCCACCCAGGGCGCGTCCAGCCGTGTCGCAGCGGCTGCCGCGGAGGATGCTGCCGCGGGCGCTGCCGCGGAGGCGGAGGCGGCGGTCCAGAGCCTGGGCGACACCGCGCTCATCGCCATGAGCGGTGAGGGCGACGAGCACATCCCCGGCGAGCCCGGCATCTACGCCATCTACAACGACGCCGAGGAGCTGCAGTATGTTGGGCTCTCGCGCAAGGTAGGGCGGTGCAGGTCGACTCCAGGTTGACCCAACGTTGACCCCAGGATGACCCCAGGATGAACTCGGGTTAACCCCGGGTTGCCCGCGCTTGGTTTCAGAGCTTGCAGCTTACATCTGATAAACTGCCCTAAAACTTTACTTTCATGAACAACTTGCTGAGCCGCTACGGCAAGGTGGCGGCGAGCGTGAAGCTGCACGCGTTCGAGGTGCCGCAGCATTGCGGCTTCGTGCGGTGCGTCGCGGTCCCCGCCGCGTCCAAGGCAGGGGCTTACACTCGTCCATCTGCCAACTCAACGTGAGCGCTTTTGGTTGGACAAGGGGTATTTAGGGGGTGCTTAGGGAGTGTTTAAGGCGGGGGTGGAGGGGGTGCTTAGGCGTTTAAGGGATATGTTGAGTGTCAGAAACGGCTCAGATTGAGCTGAGAAGTGGACGAGTGTAAGCCCCTGGTCCAAGGCGGATCTGCAGGTGGCGTGGAAGCAGTGGATGCTGGAGCACCTGGCGGTAGGAGCCCGGATATTGCTCGCCACGTCATAGAATGTAATTCACCTCAATGAGGGGTTAAAATATGTTCAAGGATGCTTAGCGCAATTCTGCCAGGCTCTATCTGGCGGCGACGGGCGGCAACCTCCCGCCGGGCAACGCCGCGGGCAGCACGCTGTGGTAAGGCGGTGCAGGTTCACCCAGGCTGACCCCAGGTTCACCCCAGGTTGACACAAGGTTGTTCCCGGGTTGACCTCAGGTTCACCCCAGGTTCACCCCAGGTTCACCCCAGGTTCACCCCAGGTTGACACAAGGTTGTTCCCGGGTTGACCTCAGGTTCACCCCAGGTTCACCCTAGATTCACCCCAGGTTCACCCCAGGTTCACCCCAGGTACACCCCAGGTTCACTCCAGGCTCACCCCAGGTTGACCTAATGTCGACCGCGCTTGGTTTCAGCGCTTGAAGCTAAAATATGATACGCCGCTATCAACCTTTGCTTTCAACTTCAACTTGCGCCGCTACGCTGTGGTCCGAGCGTAAACAGCGCCCTGCCAAAGGCAACGTGTTCCTGACGGACGGCAGGGGCGGGCCCGTGGTGAGGCGGTACAGGTTGACCCTTGATTGATCCCGGGTTGTCACTAAGATGAACCTTGGGTTGACGGCGCTGGATCTCAGCATGTGAAGCTAAAATGTGACGAACAGCTTTCAAATCTTGCTTTCACTTTCAACTTGCGGCGCTACACCCTGGATGATTCCAAGCTGGCGCAGCTGTGTCAGGAGACTGTTGAGGCGCACACCATTGTGGCCTTCATCAAGGGCACACGCAAGGTAGGACGGTGTAGGTTGACCCCATGAAACCACGTTGAAAGCGCAGGTTGACCCGATGGAGCCCAAGTTGAAAGCGCCTGGATGTAAGCGATTGAAAGTAAGATATGATGAATAGCTTTCAAGGGTTGCTTTCAGTTTCAACTTGCGCCACTACGGCAAGGAGCCCGAGTGCGGGTTCTCCCACCGCGTGTGCGCCATGCTGGACGAGCTTTTGGCAGATTACGAGACGGTTGACACCATGGACGAGGTGCACAACCACAACTTGCGCAACGTGCTTAAGGTAGGGCGGTTCAAGTTGTACTGATGAAGCCCATCTCGAAAGCGTCTGGAACTAAGCGCTTGAACCTGACATGTGATAAGCTGCACTCAAGTTTTGCTTTCAAATTATATTTGCGCCGCTACATGAAGAGCTTCAGCGACTGGCCGACCATTCCGCAGGTGTATTACAAGGCGGGGTAGCACACTTGGGAGGCAGACGTTGTCGGCGTATTAGACCAAACGCCTGTGTCTCATACACTGTCTGACTAAAAGCCTGTGTGCATCTCGAGGACCACGCACTCCTGCTAAATATGTACTTGCACATTATGTGATTGTGGTTCCTATCACCAGGGGGAGCTGGTGGGGGGGCACGACATCTTGGATGAGATGCACCGGGCGGGGGAGCTCAAGGGGTTACTGTCGCAATGACGCGTGGCAGACATGGGGGGCAGAGAGGGGGGGTGAAGGGGGAATGAAGCGGGCTCTGCGAAATGACGCGTGGTGGAGAGGGGGAAGTGACGGGGGAGTGCAGTGGGCTCGGCGAAATTGGCTAGGAGTGAGGTATGGTATTTTGGAGAGTTATTGCGGCAGGGGTATTCCAGGAAATGACTTCTGTGAAGTAATATTGGTCGGGATGTGGATGTGGGGAGCTCGTATTTGCTTGTGCTCATAAATCAGCTTTCACAATTTCAAACTTGTATTTGTAACCCCCATCCTCAGTCAAAAGCCCACGCAAGCGCGGCTCAAACGCCCCGGCCGTGAGTGCGGCCGCCGCTTCGCCATCTGATGGACGCGGACTGACGGGGCCCCCCTCGGCGTGAAGCTCACGGCCATCGTCGGCGCGGTCGGTGCCGGCATCGTGTGTACGCGCGAGCGGCGCCCATTACAGGGGGGATAGCTACCCATCGCGACTGGTTTGGCGTTGTGAAAACATGCATTGATGAGAACGGAGTCCCGTGCCACCCCGTCTACGTCTGAGTGCCCACTCAAAAGTAAAAAAGAGTACTGTATGATGCTGTCGGTCGACCACCTTGATACAGTATTGGACGGACCAATAGGAACTCAGCTGCCAAGGAAACCAAGATGTTAACGTGTCGTCTCGGCCGCGCACAGCGTCTGTCGCACACGCACGAGACTCGTTCGTTCGCAATTTCGCCGGCCCTCGTCCCGCGTCCTCGGGTCCCCGCGTGCATCTCCGCATCCTTTCGTCACCCGCAAATGATGCAAACTCTCACGCTTCACACACAGGCAATTTCTCGGGTCGCCGCGGCGGGTGTCCCGAGCGGGTGCCGTAGCGGAGAGCGCGGCGGGCGCCTCACGACGCTGCGCTGCCGCGCCGACGCCGGCAAAGGCGGCGACAACAAGAAAGCCAACAACGACCCACCGACCGTCTCCGGGGACTGGCGCGCCTTCCGGTGCGCGCCACCCCGCTCGGCACCCATCGCTGAGTCACAATCTTTCGTGAAACGAACAATAGTATCTCACCGGTCTACGAGTACAACTCGCCACTCAACCCATTGTACCCATCCGTTCCGAGAACAGGGCCGGACTGGTGAGCCAGGAGCAGGGCCACACCGCGCTGAAGCAGGCGTTGCCCACGGCACACAGCCGCGGCCGCAACGCGCCCGGTGACTGGGCGCACACACTCCAGGCGGGGATGACGACTCGACTCCCCGTCCCCCCCCATTTAATCTCAGCGTCCGATACTCGTTCAGCTAAGCCGTTTTCTCACCGAAACCACTGAAGTAATCCCAACTTGATACGAGAGAGCTGCTTCAAAGGGACTCATCAGCTCAAGTCAAGCTGCCACGGGCACGAGTGTAGTCCGTCCCCGTGTCAGCGCAGTGCATCCGTACTCGTGAGCCGTTTCCCCCCCGAAACCGCTCTCGAGTCATCCACACTGGAATACCACGAAGATGCTGACTCAACATGCTGCCTCAAAATGCTGCCTCAAGATGCCGCCACGGCAGGCCCGACCTCCACCACTCAAGTCATATCGGCAGTGCAAATAGTACAGCCTGTATCCAGACTGAGAGATAACGCTCTAGTCTGCTCCTCACTCTCCGTAACCTCGCAAGTTCGCACGTGCTCAGCACACGTCTCTCTATGAGTAGCGTCCGAGCGTTGTGTACATATTTCGACACGTGGCAGATTGGAGCAGAGCGTCGCCTCGATACCCCAACTTCACACCTCGGAGATGCTGATGTTAATCCACAGCAGGAGTTGCGTGTGCGGCCCTGGCGGCCGGAGGCGGAGACCGGCGCGCTGCTGATCTCCAAGGAAGAGGACGAGGACTGGTGGCGGCAGGGGCTTACACTCACTCCTCCACATCTCACCTCAACCTCAGCCACTTTTGCTCAGTGAAGCCACAGCTAGACGCTTTTGCCAATGACGCCTCGCGACATAGCCCACAGTCAAGCCGAAAAGTGAACATGTGAAGCCCACCAAAGATGCTGACATTGAGGTGAAAAGTGGGAGTGTGTACGTCCCTGGGTGGCGGCACACTGTCGTCCTGGTCATCAACCACGGCGACGACAATGGCGGCGGTTCTTCCGGCAGGGGCTTACACTCTCCTTCCTTGGTAGCTTACGTTAGAGCCATGCAACGTTGACGCTACAGTTTTGTAATACCTGGACGAGTGCGTGAGCGAGTGGCCTGGTGAAGCGAGTGGCCAGGCCAGGGAGGAGGATGCGGCGAGTATGTAAGGGTACACTGGTGCACCATGAGCGAACAGTGGGGGAGCGAGTGACCAGGTCAGGGACTACGGGGGAAGATGCGGCGAGTCTGCACAGCTACACCGCTGCACTCTGCACTGTGAGCAAGCAGAGATAGCGCGGCAGCGAGTGGACGGAACAATATTTCTGAATTTTGTAAAAGTTTGCTCGATAATATTTGACACAGGAATATTGAGTTGAAGTGGCGGCCCTGCACCTCGGCTTGATCCTCAACCGCCCGACCATGCGGGCCCTCAACAACGTGGTGCCCGAGATTAACTACAAGGTAAGGCGGTGCAGGTTGGACCGATCAAAACCATGTTGAAAGGGCCTGGAACTCCGCGCTTCAAACTAAGCTGTGATAAATTGCTTTTGAACTTTGCTTTCAAATTCATCTTGCGCCGAAACAAAAATGTGGTAAACTGGTTTCAAACTTTGCTTTCAAATTCAACTTGCGCCGCTACCACAAGGCCTCGCCTTTGTACGTGTTGGCGCCCTGGGAGGTGAGCATGGGCGGCCCGCTGGGTGTTGAAGACGGCGGTCGGGTGCTCATGGCACTCAGCCACACGCAGGTGGGCCGCGCCGCGCTCGAGGTGATCCCCGGCCTGTGGCTCATCAACACCTTCGACGCTGTGGCAAGGGGGGTATTGAGAACGAGCACCCGACCGACTTTCAATTTCCTGCTACTTGTACTATTCCGTGCGTCTGTGTGAGCATCCACCCTGATGGTGAGTCCGATCTCGCTTCGAACGCCTGATCTCAATGACCCTTATGCCTGGCGCCTGAGCACCGCGACGATCTGGTGGTCTTCGTGGGCTACTGCGGGTGGGGCTCAGCGGATTTTTATTTCATTTCAAATATTGATATCAATACTTTGGCTAGATGGAGGTACTTAGTAAACAACTTCGTTACTTAAGCTTCGGTGGATTACGCCAGCCACGTCATCCGCCCAATTGTAGACCTCCGGGCCGTGAGCGAAGCGTCACCCGGTGACGTGGCGAGGGTTACATCCAGCGGGCCTGAGTGCAGGTGGACGCCGGGGCAACTGGACGGGGAGGTGGCGCGCGGCCAGTGGACGGTGGCGGCGGCCAGCGCAGACAACACCCTGGCGCTGGCCACCTCATCGGCCAAGGTAGGCCATTCTACCGCCCCCTGTCCAGCTCAAACGCATGCCCAGTCGATTTACCCGTAAGACCACTCAAGTTATCCACACTTGATAGCTCCATGCGGGAACGAGGGGCTGGGCCCTGCCAGAGTGACAAGGTATCCCACATCGATATCGGATCATGTCTTGTCTCTCTGGGCCCTGCGTCGCGGCCGAGGACCTGGGCGGCGAGAACATGTGGCGCACCATGCGCTCCCGCCTGGGTAGGGCGGTGCAGATTGTGACGCTGAATCCTGAACCCTAAGCCCTGAACTCCAAACCCTAAGCCCTGAACCCTGAACCCTGAATCCTAAACCATAGACTCTGAACCTGTTGAACCGATGAAACCCATGTTGAGACCGTCCAGAATTGAGCACCTGAAGTAAAATGTGATGCACTGCTTTCAACTTTTGCTTTCAAAATCAACTTGCGGTGCTACACCTGGGAATGGGCTCCGACAAGGACGGCTCCGAAAAGTGGGAGCGGGACGAGCGATTCGACTGAGAGGACCGGCACACTCATCGTCAAAACAGTTCGCGAAAATCAAAATCAGAACACCCGACTTGCCCTGGCTCCTCTCCGGACATTGTACCACTATACACGACTACCACTACTGTTGTCTACTTTTGACCACTATACACGACTGCTTTCACTGTCACTATCACTGATGACATGTATGACAAGGTCACGTAGAGCACTGTATGACACCACCACCGCTACTAGTTGATAGGGACACGCTTGTGTGTGCATAAGGAAGTACCAGGCCTCAGTACCGCTGCCGCTACTGGTACCGTGCAGAAGCACCTCCAGCGATTGTTGATGAATAAAACACATTGTACATAATTCATTGACTCCATGCGCCACTCCGCGTCTGACTTCGCCACGTTTTCTACTTTCAATAATGCTGCCAGATCGATGGAGGTATATGTCTGCGCGTCATAGTAGGTCCCCACTCTGATGAGTGCTTCGCCTTATTACAGCGGACAAGAATATTGCCGGCGCGCTGACTGGGTGTCGCGGCACCACGGGCGGTGCGCCGAGTCGCGGCGCGCGCGGCAGGCTACCGGGATCGACTAGATCCGATACCCGATGAGCTCCGGGGATGACCCAGGATGCCAAGCCGGGATGCTCGATTGACGAGAACCATTTGTACCACGTGGTGCGGAGTGCTTGGCTGCTTGTAATGTAGCGAAACATTAAGCTAAATCAAGTGCCAGCACGGTGTTGGTCTAACATCGACGACCAAGTACATGGGTTTTGGGTACTGCTTGGAATGGCAGCCAAGGCACAGCGGCGGTGGCGGCGGGCGGGGGCGGGGTGTGAAGGCGCTGCCCTCATACCTCCCAGGGCGGGCATCATGGGCACCGGTGATCCACTCGCGCGCTGAAGCGTCGGCACTGTGTGTACTTTAACTTCGACATACAACAGACATCATCAGCAGTTTTAACATATTTGCTTAACGCTTGAAGAAGGAAGAAGGAAGAGAGAAAGGGAACGCGTATTGTCATAAGTCATTGATCATCGTTTGGCGTGTATCGTCGACGTCCCGATCTCCGCTCAAGGTGCATCATGATATGGTTTGGGGTATTCAGCTGCGAAAGTCGGCCTTAGACAGACAGAGGAAGGTTGTCGGAATATCCCTTGGTTGCGGCCCGGTCACGCGTCGCAACGGTCCACGGACATCCGTGCTCCCGAGCCCACCTCAGCACCTCCAGGTGCCCGCTCTCAACAACGCTTGCGCACGTCGCCTCGTTCCACGGACAGTGGTGCTCCCGCGCCCACTTCAATACCTCCAGGTGCCCGTTCGAAGCTGCGCATGCGCACGTCCCCGAGTTCCAAGGGCAGCCGTGCGCCCGTGCCCACTGCAGAATGTGCAGGTGCCCGACTGCCGCGGCGTGCAAACATGTGAATGTGTTCCACGGGCACCCGTGCTCGTGCGCCCACCTCAACACTTCCAAGTGCCCACCCCGAGCGGCGTTAAGACACGTCCGCTCGTCCCAGTGGCACCTGTGCTCCCGCGCCCACTGCAGCACCTCAAGGTGCCCGCCCCGAGCAGCAGCCCAACACACCCCCGAGTCCCACGGGCAACGGCGCTCCCATGCCCACTTCAGCACCTCCAGGTGCCCGTCAACGGCGGCCCACGCACAAACGTTCGCGTCCCACGGGCACCCCCTCGCCTTTGCCCAAGCTAGCCGCTCGACGGACCCGACAAAGTTCTGGACCCTGAGGAGAAGCGGCCCTCCTTCGGTGCCCTCGTCGTCGCTGTCTTCGCTCCCACTCTCCGCCTCCTCTTACGGCACGCCGAAGGCCACCACCGCCGCGCGGCACGCGCGCGCCGCCTGCCCGAACACCACCAGATCCGTGGGGCCCAGCCGCGCCAGAACCTCCACCGCGAGAACCTCGGGCAGGTCCTCGAGCAGCCCCCGGAGCAGCGGCGACGGGTAGGTTATCAAACCTAGTTCCTGCAGCCTGAGCAACAACTCGTCCTCCCCCAACTCGGCCGCTCCCAGAAGCTCGGCGAGCACGCCCGCCGGGCGCACGACGTAGCGGTCCGGGAGGAGATTGGCGGCGGCGGCGGGAGCGGCGGGAGCGGGGGCTTGCATGACGAAGGGAACTAAGTGGCCTGGGCGCGGCGGGCGGTTCTTGTTGCGCGGTGGTTGTTGTGGGGACGCGGGAGCGAGTCTGAACTGCCAAAGCAAGGGTCCGGCCGACTCGTTGCGACCGACCGTTTTGCGTGAGCACCGGCACCCAGGCACACTGGTGGTAGGGGGGTTAGGGGCGACGAGGCTGAGGCGCCGTGCTTCACACTTTTTAGGGTGGGCAACGGCGGCACCGGTGACCAACTCGCGCGCCGGAGCGTCGGTAGTGTGTGCGCTTTATTGTCGACATAATCGTGCAGCATCCGTTACATAGAGCAGTTTTAGCATCTATGAGCAACGCTTGATGTGGAACAGCCGCGGGACCAACGGGAGCCCACCCGGCCCATGGTTCAAATGTGGTTGGCTCATGGCAACAAACAATCACAGTGCGCTACGAGAAATCGTATATACGTGCATGTGATGCTATCGGATAAGGTTCTAGCAACTAGCTGCACGCCACACGAGGCAAAGAGCCGCATCATTTATCTATTTGTTCAACGCTTGAGTGTAAGATAACGCGCATCATCATAAGTCATTCATCATCACTTGGCATATCGTCAACGTCCTGATCTTTGCCCCGGGCGCATCATGGTGTGTTACGGGTATGCAGATGCGGCAGTCTGCCTCAGACGGACAGAGGAAGGGTGTCGGAATATCCCTTAGTGGCGGCAGCGTCACGCGTCGCTGCGGTCCACGGACAGCCGTGCTCCCGCGCCCACCTCAACACATCCAGGTGCTCGCCCTGCGCGGCCCAGTAACACGTCGCCTCGTCCCACGGGCAGAGATTCTCCCGCGCCCACTTCAGCACCTCCAGGTGCCCGCCCTCGGCGGCGTACGCACAAACGTTCACGTCCCACGGGCACCCCCTCGCCTTGGCCCAAGCTTGCCGCCCGATGGATCCCACAAAGTCCTTGACCCTGAGAAGCAGCGGCACTCCCTCGGTGCCTTCGCCCGTGCTCCCCTCAACGTCGCCATTGTCGTCGCTCGTCTCCACCTCCTCTCGCGGCGCGCCGAAGGCCACCACCGCTGCGCGGCACGAGCGGCCCGCCTGCCCGAATAAGACGACATCCGTGGGGTCCATCCGCGACAAAATTTCCGCCGCGAGAACTTCGGGCAGCTTCTCGAGCAGCCGACGGGTAGGCTATCAGTCCCGCCTCCCGCAGCATGAGCAACAACTCGTCCTCACCCAGCTCGGAATCCCCCAGCAGATCGGCGAGCACGCCCACCGGGCGCACGACGTAGCGGTCCGGGGGGGGTTCGGCGGCGGCGGCGGTGGAGGGATGCATGGCTGGACGGGTCGTAGCGGATTATGCACGCGGCGGCGTCGTCCGTGTTGGGCGCCTTGGCGCGCGCGAACGATGCACGACTCTAAAATTATTTACTGGAACATGAAGATATCTGCGCAGATCCGGGTTGCCGGGGACCGCGGGTGCCGTCTTGGAAAGGCCATCGCTCGTCGTGACGTCGTCTGGTCCTTCCAGGGCCGGCCACAAAGTGCGACACGCGGGGGAGCGACTTGCTTTGACCCCTATGGCGACGATCTCCGCCGCGTGGCATGCACCCACGGCGCGGCCCCGCGCCGGCGCCCGCGCCGCACCCGGCCCCGGCTTCAGCAGCACCGCCCCTGCTGTCAGGAAGGAAAAGCAGCACCAGCTCAGCCCCATCCCCGGCCGCGGTCGCGCGGGGCGCTCCCGAGGTGGCGTCCGTGTCCGCATCCCCCGCGCCATCGATGCGGGCGCAGCCGAGGCCGCGGCAGGGGTTATCACGAACATGCACTCAACCGCCGTTGGTTGTGTTCCGACGAACCGAGCACGCGCGTTTGCTCTCAGCTCTTGCGTGAGCACTCACCCTGAATGTGGTAAAACCGTTCTCGTAGGCCAATTGGATAAGACACGCAACAGCGCCAGTGTCAAGCGCGCGCGCATGGCGTCGCAATACCAAGTAAGTTTATCAGCTCACAACGCGCTGCGGTAAGCGCCAGGGCGACACGATTTGATTTTGGCGGTGAAAAGCGGTGAAGTAGCGATGAATCATACAAGCAGTAGGTCTGACGGTAACAACACGCCTGAACTACGTGAGTATGGAGGACGCGCATCTGTTCGCGTTCGACGCCCGCGTGGTATAGGCGCCGAAGGCAGGCTCCGATCGCGATTCGAGTGCTTGTGGGATGCGACCCTTCCACCCGCCCCCCCCGGCCCCCGCGGGCGTGTCCCCTCCCAGGCCCCCCACGCCCTTGGGCGGGTTTGTCGGCAACCTGTATCAGCTGGGCAGGGGCTTACACTCGCTCACTTCTGAGCTGAACTTCAGCGCTTTTTATTGGATAGGGGGTGCGCGTAGGGGTTGTGTAACCCATGTTCAGGGGGTGTTCAGGGTATGTAGGGTGTTTCTGTGTGTCAGACACGGCTCAAGTTGAGCCGAAAAGTGTACGAGTTTCAGCCCCTGCAGCTGGGCGCGGCGCCTGAGCTCTTCTACGCCGGGTACGCGAAGCTGTATGAACAGATGGGGTCCGACACCATGCTGACCAAGGGCCTGGGCGCTGAGGCGATCACCACCCGGAGCCCAGAGTGCGCGGCGGCATTTCTCGACGCCGCCAACTTCCGCAAGCCGGAGATGCCGCCCTCGGTAGGGGCTCACACTCGTTCACTATTCAGCTCAACTTGAGCCGTGTATGACACAAAAAACACCCTACATCCCCTAAACACCCCTTAACACACCCTCAACACGGGCTACACAACCCCTACGCGCACCCCCTATCCCATGAGAAGCGTTTAAGTTGAGCTGAGAAGTGAATGAGTGTAAGCCCCTGGCCCTCGGTGGCCGGTGAGATCGGCCGCTTCCTGGCAGGGGCTCACACTCCTTCACAGCAGAGCTCAACTTGAGCAATTCCTGGACACATTGATGAATTAAGTTGGGTGACACGGTGGACAGAAGAGCTCAAGTTGAGCTGAAACGGAAACGAGTGTAAGCCCCTGCTTCCTGGGCGACAACATTGTGTCCATGGAAGATGTGACGGCGTCCGGCGTGGCGCTGCATAAGGCGTTGCGTGGGGTAGGGCCAGACGGATTGTGCTCGCCACGTCGTAGGATCCAGTTTAATTCAAGACACGAGGGTCTGCATGTGGATGACGACGTGGGTCTGGGTGGGTATAAATGCGACGAGGGTCTAAATGTGGATGACGACAGAAACCCCCCAGGCCCTAGCGTTCGGCGGTAGCGCCTGCGTTCGGCTCGCGCGCCACCGCGATCCTGGCGCGGCAGTTCGTGCGCGGCTCCGACGGTAGGGGCCTCATGGATAATGCCCGAGTACTCCACGTCATAGGATGCCAATTAACTCCAGAAACGAAGGTCTAAAATGTGTATGATGACGTGGCAGGCATTATCTTTCGAGGGATAATGCTCGAGTAGTCCACGTCATAGGATGCCAATTAACTCAAGAACTGAGGGTCTAAAATGTGGATGATGACATGGCAGGCATTAACCGTCAGGATGGATAATGCTTGAGTACTCCACTTCATAGGACGCCAAGTAACTCAAGAAACGAGGGTCTAAAATATGGCTGATGACGTGACAGGCATCATCCGTCAGGTAGGGCCTGATGGATAATGCTCGAGTAATCCACGTCATAGGATGCCAATTAACCCAGGCATCGAGGGTCTAAAATGTGGATGATGACATGGCGGGCATTATCCGTCAGGTAGGGCCTGATGGATACTGCTCGAGTAATCCACGTCACAGGATGCCAATTAACTCAAGAAACGAGGGTCTAAAATGTGGATGGTGACGTGGCAGGCATGGTTTGCGAGGCCCTATGCTACGGCGCCGTGGAGCTGTTGCGGCAGCGGTGCGCGGCGGACCCGGGCGGCGGCGCCGGTGTGGAGGTGTGGTAAGTTGAAATTACATTTACAAACGTTCATGAGCCCCCCGGCGCTCGTTAGATATTGATTACGACTTGGCCACGCCAGGTCTATGGGGGGGCTCACGTCATCGACACGCGTTGTGAACCCTCGGTTCTTGAGTTGAACGGCATCCTATGACGTGGAGAGCAATAGGTGGCAGGCCCTCAGTGGAGGTGGAGCTCCTGGCGGTGGCGACGGCGGCAGGGGCTTACACTCGTCCACTTTTCGGCTCAACGTAAGCGCTTTATCTGGGATAAGGGGTGCATTTAGGGTTTTGTTTAGGGGCTGTTTAGGGGGGGGCTAGGGGGTATTGGGGGGTGTCCAGGGTGCATTTTGTGTCAGAAACGGCTCAGGTTGAGCTGAAAAGTGGACGAGTGTAAGCCCCTGGACGGCGGCCACGCTCGATACCATCGGGCACGTCGCCTTCGCCACCACGCTCGGTGGGGCGGTGCATGTTGACAGTATCGGGATCCGTGTTGAAAGCGCGTATGGTTGCAGCGCTTGAAACTAAGATGTGATGAATCGCTTTCAAATTTTGCTTTCAATGTCAACGTGCGCCGCTACAGCTCGGGCAGACCGCGCTCACGGCCAAGGCGGACAAGACCAAGATAGATACAGAGATTGCGAACTGTTCTGATTGGTTGGATTCAGACCAGCTCGATTCTGATTGGCTCGATGCAGTGACACCACCGCCACCGTCGGAGGCAGGGGCTTACACTCGTCCACTCTCCAGCTCAACCTTCGCCGTTTTGTCACTAACAGACTGACACTACCCAGGGTATCCCACAGAAAGTGCTCACGTTGAGCTGCAAAAGTGGACGAGAGTTAGCCCCTGGTCGGAGGACGAGGATGAACAGGTGGACTTGGCCCAGAATATCGAAGACATCATGGCGACTTTACCTGTCATGATGTTCGGCTCCAGCCTGCCCGGGCCGCTGTACCGGGCGCTGCCGCAACGCGCCGCATTCCTCGAAGCGGTGGACGTGTATGACGGCGTCATCGCGCGTGTCATCAAAGAGCGCCACGCCAAAGGACTTGACCCCGCAAACGACGTGGACTTCCTGGGCAGGGCGGTGCAGGTTAATAGATGAATAAACAGATAACGCGTCGGCAAAACACCTCGCATGGCGTGCACTAGTTGCTGCATGGTAAGTCTAGACTAAACTAAGTGCATGCATCTATGATTATAATACGGTTCCAATTGAACCCTGTTGAACCCTGTTGAAACCAGTGTTGAAAGTCCCAGCCTGGCGTCTGCAATCAGCGCTTGAAGCTGGAATTTGACAAACCGCTTTCAAGTTTTGCTTTCAATTTTAGCTGGCGCCACTACACCTGGGGCTATTGCTGGCGTCGCAAGCCGCGCTCGGGATGACAGACCAGCAACTGCGGCGGGGGCTTACACTCGTCTACTTCTCAGCTCAACCTGAGCCGCTTTGGCCTCTGAAACCACCAAAACTACCACATAGAAAGTGCTTACGTTGAGCTGAAAAGTTCAGGGGCTTTCACTCGTCCACCTGTCTCAGTAGGGACTGGTGGGTAAAGTCGACCGAAGCCGTTTTGGTCGCACCTCCCTGTGTCCCCCTGTCTAATAGACTGGAGGGATATCATGCACCCAACGTATCACACAGGAAGTGCTTACGTTGAGCTGAAATGTGGACGAGTGTAAGTCCCTGAACTGCGGGACCATGTGGCGGTGATGTTTGTGGCGGGGAGCGACACTACGGCGGCAGGGGCTTACACTCGTCCACTTTTCGGCTCAACCTAAGCCGTTTTAGTCGCACCTCCCCGTGTCCCCCTGTCTAATAAATTGGGGGGAATCGTGCACCCAACGTATCCCACAAAATGCGCTATCCCCCAGTCTATTAGACAGGGGGACACGGGGAGGTGCGACCGAAATGGCTTAGGTTGAGCTTGAAAGTGGACGAGTGTAAGCCCCTGTACGGCGGCGTCGGTGTCGTGGACGGCGTACCACCTGGCGCAAAACCCGGTGTGGCAGCAGCGGTGCCGCGACGAGGTGCTGGCTGCACTGGGTAGGGCCTGGCGGATGTCGCTCGCCACGCCATCATCTCCACGCAGCATGCTAGACCCTCGTTTATTGAGTTACATTGCACCCTGTGACGGATTTTGCTCGCCACGCCATCATCTCCACGCCGCATTTTAGACCCTCACCTCGTTTCTTGACTTAAATTTCACCCTATGACGGATTTTGCTCGCCACGCCATCATCTCCACGCCGCATGTTAGACCTTTGTTTCTCGAGTTAAACTGCACCCTCTGACGGATTTGGCTCGCCACGCCATCGTCTCCACACTGCATTCTAAACCCTCGTTTCTTGAGTTAAACTGCACCCTATGACGTGGCGAAAATTATGCGGCAGGCCCTGGCAGTGGGCGGCGCGGACTGGCGCGCGGGCGCCGCGGTCCCCGACGCGCTGCGCAACCTGCCGACGTTGCGCGCCTGCGTGGTAGGGAATGGAAGAAACTGTTTTGATTTCATTCTTTTTCCTCAGGCTAGGGTGAGGCATGTGAGTCAGGTTTTTGCTAAAGCTTATCGGTGCAAGTCTAGGGATTGACGGATAAAGTTTATGCTCGCCACGTCGTACAGTACAGTACACTTTAATTCATGAAACGAGGGTTAAAGGTGCGTTGAATGACGATGACGTGGCGGGCAATATCCGCCAGTCCCTACTGCGTGGACGAGAGCATGCGGCTGCACCCGCCCGTCACCCGCTTGCCGGCGCGAGTGGTATGGCGGTGCAGCTTGACAGTTCCAAGACCCGTCTTGAAAGCGCCCATGGTTTCAGCGCTTGATACTATGATGTGGCGAACCGCTTTCCAACTTTGCTTTCAATTTCAGCTTGCGACGCTACTCCCAGGCCGTCCGCGATTTTGTGATGCCGGACGGCACCGCTGTGAAGGCCGGCACTAAGGTAGGGCGGTGTAGGTTGATGGTATCAAAATTCGTTTCGAATTCGTGCCTGCTTTCAGCTCTTGAAACTGGAATGTGATGAACTGCTTGAAAAATTAGCCTGTCCCCTGGCCCTAAACCATAAACCCTAAACCCTGAACCCTAAACCCTAAACCTCAAAATCTGGTTTCAATTTGAACTTGCGCCGCTACACCATGGCTGCGGTGGACATCTACAGCATGCAGCGGCACCCGCGGCTGTGGCGTGACGCGGAGGCGTGGTGGCCCGGCCGCTGGCTCGAGGCCAAGGTTGTTGCGGAGGAGGAGGAGATGGCGGTGGAGGATAAACAGGAGGTGGAGGAGGAGGAGGAGCAAGAGGAAGACACGGAGGCGGAATCGTCGTCCTCCTCCATCTCCTCCACTTCCACCACTTCCACCACCTCCTCCTCCTCCACCACCTCATCCACCTCCTCCTCCTCCTCCTCCACCTCCTCCTCCACCTCCTCCACCTCCTCCACCTCCTCCTCCGCATCCGCATGCCCCCTTGGGTTCACCTCCTCCGACTCCGACGCCTCCTCCGACTCAGCGCTGGGCGACACCCCCCTGGCCGACAAGCTCATGGCCAAGTTCCCTGACTGCCGCTCGCCACTCAAGACCGACTCGGCGTTCATGCCGTTCGGCGGCGGCGCGCGGGCATGCCTGGGGTAGGGTTTAGGGTTTAGGTTAGCCTGACGGCAAAAACGACAAACCTGCGACACTGCGTACGCTCGCCGCGTCATGTCATTCATCTCCTTCAAATCCTCGCGTGTACAGTCCAATAGTTGCCCGTCCTACGATCACCAAACCCTCACCAATTTTGTGGAGCGTTCTCCTCTACAGCAAATGACACCACATGACGTGGCGAGCTGGTGTAAGTGCACACTCTTCCATCGGAAAACAGACATGCAATAGGCCGATTTCGGTATATCGCCTGGGTGAAATGCCCGTACAGAGTTGCGGGCAAAACGTCAGCGCTCCGCGCGGGAAGTCAGGCGCCAGGTTGAATGCCCATACAGAGTTGCGTGCAAAGCGTCAGCGCTCGGCGCGGAAAGCGATGTACCGAAATCGGCCTATTTCGAGAAATGGATTTTTTGGCTAACAACAGAGCATGACCGGCACGGCCCTGGGCTCCGGCGCGGGTTCGCTTACGCCGAGGTGAGGTGGTGCAGGTTGACCCTGTGAAACCCACGTTGAAACCGCCTGGAACTAAGCGCTTGAAATTAAATTGTGATGTACTGCTTTCAACTTCTGCTTTCAAATTGAACTTGCGCCGCTACGCCGAGGCACATGTTCTGCTCGCCGCGCTGCTATGCGAGTTCGAGATGGCGCCGGTGGAGGTAGGCCCAGGCGGAATATGCTTTTTCTTTTACCCAAATTCCCTATGCTTAATTCCCCAAAGTCATCCTGTCATGCTTGCACTGTGCCCAACTATGCCCAGATATGCCAACTAATTTCTCATAGACCCAGAGGTTAGATGCCAAAAAATGCCAAGAAAAGTTCCACATGTACCACGCCCAGAATATGGCAAAAATCTCCAAGAAAGGCCTAAAATTCCCTCGAAAATGCCTAAAAGTCCCGGCGAATGCCGGAAATTTTTGTTTTGCCTGTTACGCCAACAGTAATGCCGGCACATTGCACCTGGCCCTAGGTGGAGGGGCACACGCCGCAGATTATCGATCGCCTTGTGCTGACGAGTAGCAACGGGATACCCGTGCGCATCACGCCCCGCCACGCGCTGTGAACTACCTGGAGGCATAGCGTTGGACATAGCGGTCAATGCTCACACAGCCGGCTTTGTGCAACCGTTTTACTCCTGTAGGTCCGAGGAGGCGGCCTCGGCAGCGGAGGTACATACGAGGAACGTACGAGGAACAAAGCAGGAACATATTACTCGTAGACCATAAATCAATGATACTTTAGCGTCGTAAATTAAATATATTTTATAGAACCGGTGTGCCCCTCGGCGGCGAGTGACCGAACTAAGCTCTCGTGCCACGGGTAGACGGAGCGCCGTGCTCCTGCGTCACCTCAAGTCCATGTGCCGCCCCGTCCTGAGCGGGCCATCTCGTTCCACGGGCAGTCGTGCTTCCGCGCCCACTTATCGCTGTCGATCGAAATGAGATCAGGGAAGGACCAGCGGTGTGTTCCGAATTTGTCCGACCGGAGGGTGGCACTCACTGCACACATAGTCACAAGGAAAGTGCATTTCGGGTGCTACCCTCGAGGATCGGAAAGCAAAGTGGCGTCCGTAAACATAAACACTCGTCCAGTTCTCGGCTAAACGTTACACACTCTCTGTGGGATACGCTGCGTGGAGTCGGTGAATGTGCCGCGGTGTGTGCCCTGCCTGTGCCCACACTTCGACTTGTTTGTCTCGTTTCGTTTTGTAGAATGTAGTCTAGTTGTCGCATGTAGTCTAGTCGATAGACGTAGCTAGCGTTGTTGTGCTGAAATCGGCTACAGTGGTGTGTGCAAACATAAACACTCGTCCACTTATCGGCTCAACGTTACACACTTTCTGTGGGATGGAGGAGGGGAGTCGGTGACAACAGCTCAGGTTGACGTGAAGAGTGGACGAGTCAGTCGAACACGTGGCGAAGCTCGAGCACCGCCGTGGACACCTCGGCGACCCGCGCCTAAGGCCTGGTATCATCCACGACATTAGGTCATTTTTACCATGTCTACAGAGTACTTTATGGTCACTCACACCAAATGACAAGGATGCTACCGGGCCTGGTATCATCTACGTCATGTGGTCATCTTTACCATGTCTACAAAGTACTTTATGGTCATTCACACCAAATGACGTAGATGATACCGGGGCTGGTATCATCCACGACATTCGGTCATTTTGACCATGCCTACCAAGTACTTTATGGTCATTCACACCAAATGTCACTTTGTACCATGTCTACAAAGCACTTTATGATCAATCAGACCAAATCGCGTGGATGATACCGGGCCTTACCCGCGCCATGACCGCCGCCGCCTCTGTCGCCCGGAGCTTCGCGCCGTACAACTGCGTGAACTTGTCCGGGTGCCTCAGCGGAAGGCCCGTGCGGTAAATCGTCCGTAATTGTTTGTTTAATAAGAATACGGTAAAGGGGGGAAAAGGGGGTGGGGAGGAGGGGAGAAAGGAGGGGGGGATGGAGGGGGGATGGGGGGAAAGGGGGGATTGGATGATTCCAGCCCCCACCAGCGCGGGATCGCCTGGGTCACTTTTCGCTTCAGCGTCGCACGGGTGTCCCCCGGTCAGGGGCTGGCCACTCGTCCACATTTCGGCTGAACATTACACACTTCTTTTAAGGATTCGTTAGGTGAAGTCGTGAGCTCACGACTCTATCAGTGACAAAACAACGGCTCAGGTTGAGGTGAAAAGTGGACGAGACAGATGGAGAGGGAGAGACGCTTCCGCGTGTATAAGGAGGCACCAGGCTTTCGCCTTGGCCCACGTGCTGGGAAATGGACGTGTGACCGCTGGCCTGCCCTGCCCCCGGTGAGGCCCACACGAGGTTGTTGGAGGGCGGCCACGGGATGTCCAGCTCGTCCAGGGTGCCGTCAGCGGCCGTCTTGAGAATCTCGAACCTCCCGCAGTTAAGGCCCGGTATCAGTTGCGCCATTTGGTGTGAATTACCATAAAGTGAATTGTAAACATGGTAAAATTACCAAATGACGTGGATGATCCCTGGCCTTACCTGCAGCATACTTTGTAGGCGGCGTCAGAGGCGGTAGGCTGGCATCTAGCCATGGCCCTTGCAACATTTGCCGCAGCCGCTGTCTCCTCGCGCGAGGGTCACATCGTTGCCAGATTGGTATTTTTGGTCATGTGGTCCTCATGTCGTCATGTGGTCATCATGTCATCATGTCATCACAGCTTTCCGACTTGTTGGTTCGTGGTGTCTGAGTGCGGCAGCCCCCCAGCCCTTACCGTGCGCGTCTCGTGTTCGCGCTGCTCGCGCTTCTCCCACTCCGGTCGGCGATCTTTCTTGTCCTCGGCCGCCTCCCGCGCCTTCACCAGCAGCCGCAGGGACGCCTCCACCTCGTCTGCGCGGCGGTTCGCCTCCTCGCGCCGTTTGCGCCGCTCGTCCGCGAGCGTCGCGTAGGCTGCCTGCTCGCGCTTTTGCAGCCGAGCCTCCTCCTCGAGCCTCTGCCTAAGGCCCGGTATCAGAGTGACAAGATATGATCTGGTCATACTGTCCGGTTGACCGACAGGATGACAGGATGACAGGGTTTTGGGGGTCATACTCAGGATTCCAGGGCTAGATTTAGGATTTTAAGGTCTTCCTCAAATCAACGGGATGACAGGATTGGTCATCCTGGATACCGATCCTCCATATATTGTCACTCTGCCCGGTATCATCCACGCCATTTGGTGTGAATGACCATAAAGAAATTCGCAGACATGGTAAAAATGACCCAATGACGTGGATGATAATACCACGGCTTACCGCTGACGCGCCTCGGCCTCTCGCCTTTGACGCGCCTGAATGAGAAGCGCCTGGCTCGCCTTGTAGGCCTCCTCCTCGCGCCGCTGCAGCGCCGCATCGTCTGCTCGCGTTTTGCGCGCAGCCTCCTCGAGCTTCCGCATCGCCGCCGGGTCTGCCTCCCACCGGTCCGCCATCGCACGCGCATTCTGCCGCTGCCGTCTCGCCTCGGCTTCCAACGCGAGTTGGATCTTCACAAACTCTCGGAACTCGGCAGCATGAAAAGCAATATCCGACCTAAAATGATAAAGAGGCCACCCAATTGCAAGTGAATAAAATGGACCTTTATTTGCCACGAAGCTGCTGAGCCCCCGGTGTACAACCCGTATGATGCCGCCTAGCCCCCGGTCTAGCCCCCAAAGAATGCCGCCCAGCCCCCGTAGGATACCCAGCCAGAACGGCCTGGTAAATATCCCTCGCGGCATGTCATAGGATGGCGTTTAACTCAACGATTGATGGTACGATTGTGGAGGATGCAATGCTCAAATGTGAAGGATGGCGTAGCGGGCCATGTATGTAACCCTCCCCACGCCACGTCATATATATATACATATGACGGCGATGGCGTTAAGAGTTCAACTCAATAAGTGAGGGTCTAAAATGGCATGTCAAGCAAGCTGCGAGCTGCCAGCTGACCTCCAGTCTTGTCTGTTGGGGTAGGGAAAAAATGTTCACGCGGGCCTATGTGGATTGGTCGGTGATACACACCACTCGCTCGGGACGCTGGACCTTGTGGTACTGTACCGGCAAGGCGAGCGGGCCTCACAAGCGCGGGAAACCAGGAAGGGGCTTTGTTGTTGGCTCCCAGAAAAAACAAAAACAGTGGTGCGTGGATTCCGGCATTCGACGTGCCGGCCTTTCGCTATGTGGGAACCAAATGTTGTGTGGTTGAAGCAGCGACCGTGTAACGTTGGCGACGCCGCGCGGGTGGTGTCTCTGGGCCGGCTCGACCCCGCCTTCTTCTGAGCAATGACTGTTGGCGTTGGCGTTGGTGTTGGTGCGACAGCGGTAGCGGCAGCGCTGCAGGGTGGCCACGAGAAGATGGGTGGCGCGCGAGGGAAATTGTCAGCATCTGTCAAAATGCGAGAGGGGCGGCGGGAGGTGACATCCGACGAGCGCGCCGCGTCGAGCACACGACGACACTCGCGATGCCGCGGCGTCCGGCTGTCATTCGCGCGGGCGCCTGTCACAATACCAAGCCGCTCCGATCTTGAGACACGCGCGCTGTCACAGACGAAACAAAAACGGCTGTTCCCAGATCTCACCTCAGTGATCTTGCTACACACTTCATGAATGCTGCCTGCGCGGGTCGTGCGCGTGGGTGTGTGCTTCAGAGGAGGAAGTCGATAGTGGTAGAAGACGGTTTGTGTAGCGACCCAGCGCGCGCGGAGGCTTATTGCCTCTTCCCGTCCGCCTCCTCTCACCTCTTTCGCAGTCCGAAAGATGACTTTGTGACAGGACACTGATGACGAAGACTCAGCTGGATTCCCGATTCTCGATTCGCCCCGATCGGATACGAATGGACGTTGCGAGGAGGGCTCCCTTTGATAAGAGGATATACCGGCGCGCCGCGGTCCGGTGCTGCGCGCGACACTCGGAAGGGTGTCGGAGAAGTGTCGAACGCTTCCGTGGTTCCGACGGAACGCCACGACAAGGTGAAGAGCGAGAGGAGCCTCCGAAAAGGCGCGCCTGCGAAGTCGATTCGACGGTTTAGGGTTTCATCGGAGGATTTATGTTTGATTTTTAGGGTTTAGTGGTTTAGGGTTTTGGGTTTGGCTCACACTACGGATTTGCTCGTGAATTGGCTTAGGATCATGTCGGCTCCGAGCTGAGCTGGATTCGCTCGGATTCGCTCGGATTCCTGGCCGTGTCAGGCGCAGAAGCAGGGGGAAATGTAAAATCGTATGGGATATCCTCTCGCGAGCGGAAGCTATCGTTAATGTGTGTGCTTGAACGTCGTACACAACACCCATGAGTAGCCCTTTTACGAGTAGCACTTATGAATACCCACACTGGAAGGAGGGTCCATCATACACGTCAGCTCACAACTCACGCTCGGCCCCGGCCCCTGCCACCGCCCCCATCCCCGCCCCCGCCCCAGCCTCCGCCGCTTCCATTGCTGGTGCCAGCGGCTTCAGCTCGTACCCCGCATCAGCGAGCGCCACCCTCGCCTGCTCCAGGTTGAACCCCTTGTTTGACCCCACGCCCCAGTCAGAGTTGACCCACACCTCCGCGGTGCCCCTGGTGAAGTCAGCGGAGGCGTCCGGCACCCAGGGGCTTACACTCGTCCACGTTTTAGCTCAACTTGAGACGTGTACGACACAAAATACACCGTAGACACCCCAAATACCCCCTAACACCCCATAAACACCCCAAACAACCCCTAAATGCACCACCTGTCCCACACAAAGCGCTTACGGTGAGCCGAAAAGTGGACGAGTGTAAGCCCCTGCCAGCACCCCGGCACCCGCCGCTGCCAGCAGAGTCTGCTGCACGTGCACCTGACAGGAGGGTCATTGAATACAAGCACTCGACCGATATCGGAGCACGGCTTACCATGGGTGAATCCTTAAGACGCGCAGAGCATCCGGAGGAGGAGGAGGAGATTCGACGGCGGTAGAGTGCATGTTATCAATAGCCTCCATACCTGACACGCCTCGCACCCCATGCCTTCGACGTCGAGCGTGATGAGCTGAGCGCCGACCGTGGGAGCCGCCAGCGCCGGCCCACCGCTCAGCAGGGGCTTACACTCCTCCTCCTCTCGGCTTGACGCGAGCACTGGTTGTGGGATATACTGGGAGGTTGGAAGGGTTTGAGTGACTTTAAAACCAAAGGTTGGGGTGAGAAGAGGTTGGGGTGAGAAGTGGATGAGTTGAAGCCCCCTACCGCTCAGCAGCAGCGCCTCGGGCAATAGCGTGAGCGCCGCGCAAACCGCCGTCGACAACGCGAGCAACCGCAGCGAGGTACGAGACTTCGGAGACCGAGCACCGAGGGCCCGCACCCACGCCCACACGAAGTACGCGGCGGTGAGAGCCCGCATGACCGGCCGCACTGGGCCCAGCGTCTTGTTAAACCCCGCGCACCCCACTGCAGGGCCTGGCAGATATTGTTCGCCACGTCATGAGAGAAAGAGAGGGACGCTTCCGCGTGTACCAGGAGGCACTAAGCTTTCATCCTAGCCCCCGTGCTCACACTTCATCCAACGCACCGTGATGCCTCGTTTCTTGGGTCATCCGGCACCCTATGAGGTGGCGAGCAGCACCCGCTAGGTGCAGGCCCTACCCCACTGACAGCCCCAAGCCGGCTGACGCCGCGGCATTCAGCCCTAGCTGCACCGCGCAGCACGAGGAGCCCAACAGCCCGCCGAGGATCGCGCCAAAGATAGACTGCGACGGACCCGGTGCTGGCGGCGCCTTTGCCTTCTCTTCAGTGTTTGCAGCGTCAGCGGCAACATCCTCAACACCGTCAGGTTGGAGCGGCGGCGCGTACCCTGCAGCCTTGAGGTAGGACCAGGCACATGATTACTGCCACGTCGCATGATGCCTGTGCGATTCGAATCAAGGAAAGCGGGTATAAAACGCGTGGATGACGTGGCAAGAATCATTTCCAGGCCCCGCCTGGAGGACTGCGGTGAGCTTGACAACGGTGGAAGCGGCGGCAGCAGCGGCAGCGGCGGCGTTGTCTGTGCCTGCCGTGTCTGCCGGGTCTGACGCCGCCAGCTCCACAACAGCTGTCGCAGTGTCCACGTCCACTCCAAGGACTGCCGCCACGAGCGGGCTCGCCTCCAGCGCTGCTCTCACAGCGGAGGCGCACGCGGCACATCCCACATTCCCCAGCTTAACGTTAAGCTCGAGCACCTGCCCCTCACCCCCGCTCCCACCATTCTCACCGGCCCGCCGCATCTGTTGTGCATGTTGTGCACGAGCGCGGCTGCGGCGTTCCAGGGCGTCCAGCACTTCAGGGAGGAAGGTGAGCACAGCCGTCAGCGCCGACATCGCGGCCACTACGGGCGCTTGCCTCGGTGCTTTGGTTACCACGGTGTGCCTCGCCGCAGGGCCTTACAACGTAAGCGCCAGAGCCTTATTACTCTCGTCCACCATTTTCTCTGCTCAATGTAAGCCGTGGTGTACCTACTATCACCCATTAACCTGCATCTAAGACGCTCGAACGTGCTCAAGTTGAGCTGGGGAGGGGACTAGTGTAAGTCGTAAGGCCCAACCAGGCAGTGGCTTGCAGGATGGCAGTGGTGGCGAGCGCCAATGGGCGCAGCGGCCCCAGCGCCGTATTCAGCCCGCTGCACCCCAGGCCAGAGCCAGCAGTAAATAACGCAAGAGCACGTCAGACGTTGCGAAATGTGCACTCGAAAATAGGGTCTACAACGCGGTTGATGACGTGGCAGGAATCATGTCAGGTACTCATACATGACGCAGTCGCCACACCATAGGGTGTCACGTAACTCAAGAAAAGACTGAAACCGTGGTGGGTGACGTGGCAAGCCGTGCTCGTGCTCGCCACGTCATGGGATGACATCTAAATCTGATGACACAAGGGACTACATTCGCACTCAGGCCTACCCGAGGGCGGCGGCGGAGAGGATGACCTGGAACGCGCAGCAGCTGCTGGCCAGCAGGCTGATGACCACCCACCACGCCATGGCATGTGCGCCTCGCAGCAGGGCCACTTGTTGGCACCATTTAACTTTCTCGCACGTCGCACCTCAACTTGAGAGCCCCCTGACAGGGGTTCTCACAGGGGGTCTGACATGAATGGTAGCCAAAGCAGATACCCGCAAGGCCACCAATTCGTAGCTCAACGTTATCGCGAGCACAGTAGAGGATGGCTACAGGCAGGTAACGGTACGTCATTTGGTTGGGGAGCTGACAGCTGAGTGGTGGGGGACTACTTGACGTGCATAAATAAGGCGGACCCATCTGCCCCTGCCTCGCATGAGTTTTTCCTCGACGGCATTGATGGCATCAGACACCAGGAACTGCAGCGCGGGGACGGCGGCGACGACGGCGCAGGCGGTCACCTCCAGGAGCAGTGCGGCAACCACGCGGCCCGCGAAGCCGGGCGACGTCACCAGATGGGCCTTGGCTGCGCCGGGCGCGATTCCTCCCAAGAGCCCCATTTTTCGTGGAGACGCTCACAGTCGAATCTCGCGCGTTGCAGCTGTCAGCCTCCTCCCTGCCGCGTGGTCGGTGGCGTCTGTGGACCGGCGCGGCGCGTTATGGCGCGAGGCGCGGCGCGCCATTTAGGAAACGCACCTGTTGAGATGCCACGTAGTCAGTCGTAGCTGCGTGCGTTTAGGGTTTCGGGTTTAAGGATGGTAGGGTTTAGGCATTCATTACATCATTAGGGCGAGGGTTTAGGGTTTAAAGTAACAAACGAGAACAAAGGTCGTTGTCAAGAATCGTGTGTCGGGATTTCAGACAACAATTACGAGCGCCGCCTCTCGCGCGGAGGCAGCACGATGCCCCGCCTCGACCTGCTCGTGGAGCGTGATGCGCGCGAGGGACACCCGCCCGTCAAGATGAATCTCACGGTGAGTCCGCAACAACTGAAACAAAATTGCAACAAGTGACAATTCTCTCGGGAGTCCGGCAGTCGCATTCCGGAACTGGGATATGCCATGCTACTGTGTGCCACGCTGAGTGTCCGCCGAGAGTGGACCGGGTAAACCCACACACGAGGCGTCAGCCTTCTCTGTCCTCAAACCATAGTGAGGAGTCACCGTCCAAAACGCCTCTCAGGACAATGACAATTGGTGGCGTCCACGCTACACCAGTCATAATGCCTCACCCTGCCTTCCTCCTTCCGAAACCTTCCGAAACCTTCCTGTCTTGTCTCAGACTAGACTGCCTTCCGGCGAGTGTCAGTGGACGAGTCATGCGAGTCCCCAGACCCGCTCCTCTTTCCCAAGACTGACACCCTCCCCGGCCATCCCCTTTCCCCTTCCGCGTGCTCTGTTCCTATCGCTATCGCAATCCGCAGGGTAAATGGATGGGGAAGCCGAATGCGCTGGCGTTCCGGGAGTCGCTGAAGGACCTGGGGTTCGCGTGGAGCCCGGGCAGCAAGGAGTGGAGCCGGGCGGGGTGCACGGGCGGGGCCGTGCGCCGCCTGTGCGACGCTGCGCAGGCCGGGCCTCGCCTCACACGACTCCACTCTACAGCTTGTTGTCGTCAGCTGTCCGAAATTACCCTCCCTCCTCGCGTGAGCTGTCTCCTCCCTGGAATCACTTGCCTCTTGTTAGTGGCCGTCTGGGGCGGTCGCCACGAGTACACCATCTGTGCCCGCACTCTTCTTGCTGGCAGTTCCAGTATGCAAAAAACGGGGATGTTCCGTTACAATTCAGTCGAGTGGTCACCTGGATCAACATCACTCAAGCTAAGCTACCACAGAGAGCACTGTACGTCCCTGTGCGCAGGACTACGGGCATTGGATCACCCACGCGGATCTCGACGCCGCGGAGTGCGCCCTCCGCGCCACTGGGGTCCAGGCAGACTTTACCCAGGAGGTGTTCAAGTGCGGGCTCGTCATGCAAGGCCTCGCAGGTGGGGACGCGTACATATCATAACGCTCGCCGCGTCATCCACAGCTTGTTACCTCGTATAGTGGTTCAAAGTCATCCTATGACGTCATCCAAGCGACACGCGGTAATCCTCTTGAATTGAGTACATGTCATCCCATGACATCATCAAAAACGTATCCCCCCTCGTTTTCCAATGTCATCCTATGACGTGGCGAGCGAGATTTATCTGGCCCTTGTCGCGGGACGGGAGGCGACGGAATACGACTTGGACACTTTCCCTAAAGAGAGGCGGATGCGGCTGCACATCCTCCATGACAACGGCGGCATCGAGGCGGTGGGCGGCGCGGCGTATTCACACCGGGTACGGCGGTGCAGGTTGACACCCGTGTTTGTTCGCAAGCACGAAAAAATACGTCTTTCCCTTTGGGTCTCTGACTCAATGCCCGTGTGCGATTCTCTGTGATCTTAACGCGTGCTCCTCTATTGAAAGCACCTGGTTTCAGCGGTTGAACGTAGAATGTGATAAATGCTTTCAACATTTGCTTTCAATGTCAACTTGCGCCGCTACATCAAGGAAGACCTGAAGTCGTTCGGGTTCCAGTGGCAGCCGCCGCCCGAGAAGGCGTGGGTCCTGACAAAGGACTTCATGCGGGATCGGGAGGGGATGGGGTTTGTGGCGGCGGTGCGGCTGCTGGGGGCAGCGGCGAGGGCGGGGGGGTACCTCGTGGTGGGTTATGCGGCGGCGCTGGAGTGGGCGCGGGGTGTGGATGCGGCGGCGGCGGCGGTGGGGGCGGGGGCGGGGGCAGCGGCAGGCGAGGGGGCTGGGGCGGCGGCGGGTGTGGATGTGCGGGCAAGGGCGATGGAGAGGGCAAGGGCGGCGGCGAGGGAGATGGTGGCCGAGGCGGAGTTGGCGGCAGCGGCAGGCGCGGGGGCGGCGGCGGATGTGCGGGCAAGGGCGATGGCGAGGGCGAGGGCGGCTGCGGCGGAGATGGTGGCGGGAGGTGGCGAGGAGGAGGACGAGGAAGTGACTCTGGTGGCGTCGGTCAATCCGGAGCAGGCGGAGGCGGACGCAATCGAACGCGCCAGGCGGGCGGGCGAATACTTCGACTTCACACTCCCGAG
>Ga0307489_10000128_pt1 | contig 39029 bp, 38 predicted proteins | sample SB12metaG_FD_202247 | JGI IMG/M metagenome (GOLD analysis project Ga0307489, IMG submission 202247) | Sea-ice brine microbial communities from Beaufort Sea near Barrow, Alaska, United States - SB 1.2 | ecosystem: Environmental > Aquatic > Marine > Coastal | place: USA: Alaska | collected... | reverse complement strand
AACAATCAGGTACTGCTACAGCCGTTATTGGTACGCTAAGGTTTGGAATTGGCGCCTTAGCTGGGCCAATTCTAGCGGTATTTTATGACGGTACTGCTTTACCTTTTGCGTTGCTAATGGGCGGCTCAGTTTTAGTGGTGTTGTTATGTCAAACTATGATAAAAGTTAAACAACTGAATTAGGAACTATTGATCTTGCTCTGACAATATTGGTCAATATAAAAGAATAACAGTCATTAGTTTATCAACAGGAGAAATAATGAAAAAAATAGCAGTGATTCTTAGTGGCTCTGGCGTATATGACGGCACAGAAATTCAGGAGGCGGTACTAACGCTTTTAGCTATCGATCAATGTGGCGCTAGTTACCGTTGTTTTGCCCCTAATATTAATCAACATCATGTTATTAACCATTTAACAGGAGGTGTGAGTGACGATGAAACTCGGAATGTATTAGTCGAGTCTGCTCGCATTACTCGCGGAGATGTTGAAGATATTAGCGAATTTTATATCAATGAGTGGGATGCGTTAATTGTACCAGGTGGTTTTGGTGCGGCTAAAAATTTATCTGATTTTGCCTTAAAAGGCAGTGATTGTCAGGTCAATGAGCAAGTACTTAAAATGTGTCAAGCATTTGCTGAAACTGAGAAACCTGCAGGCTATATGTGCATTGCAACAGCGATGTTACCCCTTATTTATCCTAAAGGTGTCAAAGGTACGATCGGTAATGACGCCGCAACAGCAGAGTCTATTGTTGCGATGGGAATGGAACATGTTGAGGCTGATGTTAAGCGTGTGATTATTGATAAAGACAATAATGTTGTTTCAACACCGGCTTATATGCTGGCAACATCGATAAGTGAAGCTGCCACCGGCATAAGTCGCTTGGTTAAAACGGTTATTGCGATGAGTTAAATTTGAACAAGCAGGCTACTCTAGATAGGCGTTTAATTCTTGCTCCTTGAGTTTAGCTTGGGCAATGCGCCACTTTTGTAATTCGGCGTAATAATGATCCCAAACACATGGATTACAAGCACCGCCGCCGCAACAGTCATCATCAGCCGGTAGAGAAGGTTTTTCTAAAGCATCTGTCATTGTGGTACTCATTAGCAACAATATATTAGTATTGTACGGATATTTTTCTCCTGTCACCAAGCAAAATTTGCTTTTATTCGGACTTTATTTATCCCTATTTTAAGTGCGCTAAGCTAGATATAAAAAAGCCCCGTAAAACGAGGCTTTATTAGAAGAGGAACGCTAAAAAGTACAACTAACTACTTTCATCAAGTTTTTTCTCTAGATAATGAATGTTAGCACCACCATTAACAAAACCTTGATCGTTTAAAATATCAATATGTAAGGCAATGTTAGTTTTAATACCATCAATAACTAACTCACTTAATGCATTGCGCATACGAGCCATAGCGACGTCACGATTATCACCCCAAGTAATCAATTTACCGATCATAGAGTCATAATGAGGAGGCACAGTGTAGTCAGCATAAATATGAGAGTCCCAACGAACACCTAAACCACCGGGTGGATGGAAACGGGTAATTTTACCTGGTGAAGGTACAAAAGTACGTGGGTCTTCTGCATTAATACGACATTCAATCGAATGACCTGAAACTTTAATATCTTCTTGGGTATAAGATAATGGTTGTCCAGCAGCAACACGTAATTGTTCTTTAATTAAATCGACACCGGTAATCATTTCTGTCACAGGATGTTCAACTTGAATACGAGTATTCATTTCAATGAAATAGAACTCACCATTTTCATATAAGAACTCAAAAGTGCCTGCGCCGCGGTAGTTAATGTCAATACAAGCTTTACAACAACGTTCACCAATTCTAGCGCGCATTTCAGGGGTAATACCTGGTGCAGGGGCTTCTTCAACTACTTTTTGATGACGTCGTTGCATAGAACAATCACGTTCACCTAAGTGTATTGCAGCGCCTTGACCATCAGCCATTATTTGAATTTCGACATGACGAGGGTTCTCAAGGAATTTTTCCATATAAACCATGTCATTTTTGAAAATAGTACCGGCTTCTCTTTTAGTCAAAGCAATGGATTCTATCAATGCTTCTTCAGTGCGCACAACACGCATACCACGACCACCACCACCACCAGCGGCTTTAACGATAATAGGATAACCAATACGTTTAGCATGGGCTTTGTTGGCTTTTTCATCGTCATTGAGTGGTCCATCTGAACCAGGAACACAAGGAACGCCCGCTATTTTCATTGCTCTGATGGCCGCAACTTTGTCACCCATTATACGAATGCTTTCTGCTTTTGGGCCGATAAAGGCAAAACCAGACTTTTCGACTTGTTCAGCAAAGTCTGCATTTTCTGCTAAAAAGCCATAGCCTGGATGAATAGCGACAGCATTCGTTACTTCTGCTGCCGTTATTATTGCCGGAATATTAAGGTAACTTTCAGGAGCGGATGCTTTACCAATACAAATAGTTTCATCAGCTAAAAGCACGTGCTTTAAGTTTCGGTCGGCAGTGGAATGGACAGCAACCGTTTTAATACCAAGTTCTTTACATGCACGCAATATTCTTAGTGCAATTTCACCTCGGTTGGCGATAACAACTTTATCTAACATGGAATACCCTTTTTGGTTGGGCTTATTCAATGATGAATAGCGGTTGGTCAAATTCAATGGCATCTTCGTTTTGCACTAAAATGGCCTTGATAACACCAGATTTGTCTGCTTCTATCTGGTTCATCATCTTCATTGCTTCAATAATACATAAAGTATCACCAGCGTTAACGTGTTGGCCAATGGCAACAAATGCCGGTGACTCAGGTGAGGCAGAGCCGTAAAAGGTGCCAACCATTGGTGAACGAACCTCATGGCCTGCAGTAAGTGGCGCTGGAGTTTCAGTTTCAGTTGCCGGAGGTGTTATTAACGCGGGTGCAGCAACAGGAGGCGCCATCACTGGAGCCGACGTCATAACCGCACCTCGGCATATTCTTACTGACTCTTCACCTTCAGATATTTCAAGTTCATTAATACCTGACTCTTGTACTAATTCGATAAGTTTTTTTATTTTACGAATATCCATTTGAATACCTTGTTTTTGTCAATGATTGTATTTACTTGCCAGTAAAAACAAATAAAATTTGTAATAAACAATTGTTAATGTCAATAAATTAACAATTGTTTTTGTGATAAAACGTTAAAAAACATTATGTAACGCTTTATTAAAATTAGGGCTGCTTTTTTTCTTCAAGAAAAGCGCGTGCTGCGTCTAATGCGTAATCATAACCTTTACTGCCTAATCCACAGATAACGCCAATAGCGATATCTGAGAAATAAGACTGCTGTCGAAAGGCCTCTCTGGTATGAACATTGGATAAATGTACTTCAATAAAAGGAATATTTACTGAGAGTAAGGCATCACGTAACGCAACACTCGTATGAGTAAAGGCAGCGGGATTTATAATGATAAAATCAATACGGTCGACTGACTGATGTATCTTATCGATAAGTTCAACCTCAGCATTTGACTGTAAATGCTCGAGTTCACTATCGATTTTTTGAGCTTTTATCGACAGTTTTTCGATAATATCGCCTAAGGTCTGTGAACCGTATATTTCAGGCTCACGTTTGCCTAACATATTTAAGTTAGGGCCATTTAGGACTAAAATTCTAAACTTTGCACTCATCTTCGGGAAACGCACCTTAATTGTTGATTATATGTAAGCCTTAGACAAAATACATATGCTTGGGATAAATAACAACCAAAATATTAATATTTTTTAAACTTACACCCTTATTATAGTGTTTTCGCAGAATATAGCAGCAAAATACTGGTCTTATCAGTTAATGTGATGCTAAGTGTTGTTCACCACCAGATATTAGGTTCACTTTGTTTATTAAAAAAAATAAGATAACACGCTGATTTTATGAATCTTTTACTAGTATTGGTCACGATAGTCTGTTATTTTTGACTAGTTATGTCATTTTTTTGACTAGTTGTGTCAGTTAATTGACATGGTTATCGTTAAATAATTAACTATTGAAGCCTTTTACTAGCGTGGTTTCTTGCAAGGATGTATTTATCAAAAATATACTGATCTGTATTATTGTAGCGGTTGAAATATTGATTATTCCAACCGCTTATAGTATCCAAGTGATTGCCAATGCTAATGTCACGTCTTTGACTAAGTCACAATTACAGGGAATATTTTTGATGCGCCAATTGTATTGGCCGGATAAACAAAAAATTGTGGTTTTTGTTTTACCCCATTATCACTCTCTCCATCAAGATTTCAGTAAAAAAACATTAAGTATATTGCCTTATAAGCTCGACCAAAAGTGGAATAAGTTGATTTACTCAGGTCTAGGGACTGGACCTATTGTTGTTCAATCTCGTCAAGCACTGATCGACGTGGTAATAAGCACTGTGGGTGCTATCGGTTATGCTGAAGACGAAGCTGCTATTAAGGATAAATATGTTATTAAAATTACACATTAAAATACAGCAGACACTTTTTATCTTGGTGGTAGCTAACTTACTAATGAATGAGGTTAGTGCAGAGCAAAGCACTATTCCTGATTCACAAATCCATGGTTTTATTGCTCAAGGCTTGATCAATGTTAATGGTAGTAACTTTGTTAATGATGACGGTGAACTCTCAGCTGAATTAACCGAGGTTGGCTTAAATGGCTCTTACCAGCTTAATTCGCATTTTCGTTTAGCCGGGCAATTGGTTTATTTAAATGGGGGTAATCGTTATGGCGATGGTTTCAGGGTCGATTATGTGTTTTTAGATTGGTCGCTCCATCAAACTGAACATTGGCAAGTTAATTTATACCTAGGCCGTTTTAAAAATAGCCACTGGTTATATTCTGGAACGCGTGATGTCCCTTTTATTCGTCCAAGTATTATATTGCCACAATCAGTATATTTTGATGGCGGTAGAGATATCGACATAGGTGCATATGGTGGTGCTTTAAAAATCAGCCATAACTCAGACTCAATGGGTGACTTTGATTTTAATATGAGTTCTAGCACTATTAATATTTCAAAAGAGCAGACAAAAAATTTTTTGAGTAAACAAGCGTTCGGTGAGATGAGCAATAGTTACGATTTTCAAGTAAGTTTATATTGGCAGCCAGCTCTTTCATCATGGCGTTTTGGTTTGATATTACTCGATAAAGAATTTACCTATGAGGCTGATGAGCAAGGAGAGCGATTTTTTGATAGTTATATGACCAAGCAACGGGTTATGGCTAATATGTCATTTGAGGGCGAAAGTTGGGAATTTAGCGGTGTGGTATTTCGAGACCAAAATGTAATTGACGGTTTTTATTCCCCTAGTTCATATAAAGATCGAGTGGCAGAAGGCTTTTTTATCCAATCCCGTTATAGAATCAACCAAGCTCTTACCTTGCTAGCCCGATATGACCGATTTTATGCTGATAGAAATGATAAGGATGGTCAGGATTTGGAGCAAAAAACCGGGGGACTATTTCCGAGTTACTTTAATTACCAACATGATAGAACCTTAGGACTTTCCTATGATATTTCTGATAAAACACGCCTGCAATTCGAATATCATTATGTTGAAGGTACTGCTCGATTAACACCGAGACTGCTTCCTGATTTTGCTATAAATAACAATGAACACTGGAATTTATGGGCCATTGAATTAATGTATTGGTTTTAGGTGAGGCTGGCGTAATGATAAATAAAACTTTTTTTAGCGTACCGACTAAATTATTGACATTAATTGTTGCGACTCTATTATCCATTAGTATTGGTTTTTCATTTATGTCACTGTTGATGTTGAAAGACGAGGTTCAAAGTTTTCGACGAGACAGCTTAACCCAAGGGCAATGGCAGTTAAATTTGCAGAATGAAGTGTTACGTTCAAAACTCGTGAGTTGGTTAGAGTCATTTGTTGATATTAATCAGATAAATGAACAAGATAATTTTGATGCATTAATTAACGGATTAAATCAACAATTTGATCGGTTACAACTGAACCTGAATGTGAAGAATGTGTGGCTAATAAATCAACGGCTTCAACCTATTTTTGCCACAGCAGCTATGCCAGGCGCCGTTATTAAAAACGTGACTGAGGCATTGATTAAACAAAGCTCTAAAGATGCGTTATATTGCCTAGAAAGTTGTCAACAATTAGTGAGTGTTCCGGTGATGAATAAAAAGGGGGAGATCGCCATTATTGCGATAAGCGCCTCTATCGTCGACAGCCTGTATGGGATTAATCGCGCATTAAATAGTGATATTGCCATCGTCAGTTTTGATGATGCTATCGGTACTAAGTTAAAAAGTGTCACTATCATCTCTGCTTCTCATCCAAGATTACTTAAGGATATTTTTAACGCCTCATCAACGAGCATGTCCGTAGATGAAGTTAAAAAAAATGGTCTTCAAATTGACTTTGTCTCATCCCATTATCTATTAAATTTAATCCCATTAGCTAACAATCAACGCCAGTACTATTTAGCGCTAGTTGATGATGTTACTTCCTTCACAATTGCCAGCGATGATTATCGTCAGCATTTTTTGATTTGGGTGGTCATTATTTTATGTGTTTTATCAGCATTGGTTTATTTACTTGCTCGGCCATTTTCGAAAAGATTATTAGTATTATCTAACGCATTGCCTTTGTTAGCAAAAAAAGAATTTGATAAATTTCGTCAAATCAAGTATCACAAGCCAAGCGTTTTTTTTGATGAGCTCGATGTGCTCACTGAGGCAACCATTGCGTTAAGTGATGAACTTGAACAGCTCAATATAGCCGTTAATCAGAAAACCAAAACATTAGAACATATAGCGATGTACGACCCATTAACCGGCCTATCAAGTCGTGATAAACTTAATGCTTATCTAAGTAGATTAATTCAAAGGATGAAGACCGATAAAAAAGGTATGGCGGTCTTATTTTTAGACCTTGATGACTTTAAAAAAGTAAATGATAGCTATGGTCATAGTGAAGGCGACCAATTATTAATTGTCGCGGCTAATCGTCTGCGACTGATTGTTAAAAAAAGTGATTTTATATGCCGCTTTGGTGGTGATGCCTTTGTAATGGTTTTAAGCCAACTCACCTCATCTCGTAAAGCTGAACAGATTGCCAGGCAAATATTGGAACAATTTAAAGAACCCATTAAATTATTATCGGGTGTTTTTTACGTCTCGACCAGTATTGGTATTGTTTACTGTGAGGATGGTAAGACTACTGCTGAGCATTTAATTAGTCATGCTGATATTGCCATGTATGAAGCAAAAAAAAATGGCGGCGCTCAATACTATAACTACTATGATGATTTATCTCATAAAATTACACAAAAAGTGATATTTGAAGGGGAAGTTAGACAAGCATTGACCAAAAAACAATTCAGTTTGAGATTACAGCCGCAATTGCAGCCTCGTAGTAGAAAAATATACGGTTTTGAAGCCTTGTTGCGCTGGGATCACCCTGAGCGAGGTATAATCTCCCCTGTTAATTTTATGCCTGCTCTATCGCGGTCAGCCAATATAGTCATTTTAGGATATTGGGTTATTCGTCGTTGTTTTGAATTGTGCGTTGATATTTATGCCCATGGTTTTAACCATGCCCGTATTACTATTAATATTTCATCAGAACAATTTACAGATCCAACATTAGTTCAATATTTACGTCAATTGTTATATGAATTTGATTTGAAAGCTCAGTTTTTTGAATTAGAAATAACAGAACAAACTGTAGTCCAAAATGTTGAGCAAACCATTCAAATAATGGGCGATTTAAAAAGTATGGGCTTTACTTTGGCTATTGATGATTTTGGTACGGGGCATTCCTCGTTGTCATATTTGAAGAAATTACCCGTTGATGTCATTAAAATAGATAAAAGTCTTGTTTTGGGTATGTTAGAAGACGATGGTGATTATCAAGTTATTATTGCAACTATTACCATGGTAAAAAACTTAGGATTGACAGTGATCGCTTGCGGCGTCGAAAGCCGTCAGCAATTAACTTGCTTAATGGACAACAACTGTGATCTTATTCAAGGGAATTATTTTTTTAAGCCCGTTCATGAAGATGAAATATTGACGTTTATTGATGAATATACTTTTGAGGGGTATTGTACAAAACCGGTTGCAGAGTTAGATGCATAATAAAATAATTAAGAACAATATGGGTTAATTATTTTATGAGTGACGTTGTTAGTTAAGACTACACCTTTAACCAATATCAAAGGTGTAGTCAAATAAAATAGTCCCCAGAGAATTTAAAATATCGCCCTAATATGTTCAGCAAATGCTTCCGCTGCCATAAAACCGGTTACTCTATTATTACTCAGTTCATTACCGGTGACATCAAAAAATATAATAGAAGGTAAACCAAATACTTCAAAGTGTTCCATCAACTCTATACTGCCTGTTGAGCTTGTATCTGTTAAATCAATTTGTAACCAAGTCGTGTTAGCAAGTGCTTGCTGAACTTCAGGTTGACTAAAGGTATGTTCCTCAAATTCTTTGCAAGCAATACACCAGTCGGCGTATAAATCAACCATCACAGTTTTACCCTGACCGTTTGCCTTTGTTATCGCTTGATTAAGTTCTTGCAAGTTAGCAATTTTTTCAAACGTTGATTGGTGCTCAATCGCTGCAGACGTCACTGGTGGTGAGGGTGTGATGAGTTTATAGGCTTGTTTTGCGCCAATAAAAAGCATAAGAAAAATCAATAATGAGCGGCAACCGTACCAAAAACCTTTAGCTTGTTTCTCACTAGAATTTTGATTAGCGACATACAAATAACTCGCAGTGGCTAATACTAACAATACCCACAAAGCTTCAATGATAAGGCTGGGAATAATACGCTCAAGTAAAAATATAGGCACGGCGAGTAATAGCAGACCAAAGATATTTTTAATGATATTCATCCAAGCACCCGCTTTAGGTAATAGTTTTCCACCTGAACTCCCTAAAATTAATAAGGGTAAGCCCATGCCTAAGCTCAATGCGTAAAGGGCAGATGCGCCAAGTACGACATCCCCTGTTTGCGATATATAGAGTAATGCACCTGTTAATGGCGCTGTTGTACAAGGCGAGGCGACTAAGCCTGAGATAACGCCCATCATAACAACTCCAGCAATAGAACCTCCTTTTTGTTGATTGCTTAAGTTATTAAGTCTATTTTGCCAGCTAGCAGGGAGCGCCAGGTTAAAAAAACCAAACATAGATAAGGCTAAAAAGACAAATAAAATACTTAGGACAATTAATACTAACGGGTGTTGAAACATCGCTTGGAACTGCGCGCCAGCAAGCGCAACAACAATACCTAAAATTGTATAAGTTATCGCCATGCCTTGCACATAGAAAAAAGACAGCGTAAAAGCGTGCTTAGTTGTTAATACTTTATTTTTTGCCTGTCCAACGATAATACCAGTTAAAATCGGATACATTGGGAAGACACAAGGGGTAAAGGAAAGCAGTAAGCCGCCGGCAAAAAAGGCTAAAAGGGTGAGTAATAAACTGTCTTGCTTTAGCATGTCTGCTAATTGGTTCTGCTCACTGACGGCGGCGGATTTTTTACCATTAATGATTTGAGAACCATCTGGATTACTATTAATAGTCAACAAGACTTGTTGTTGACTGGTGGCGTTTGAGATTTTATTTAACGTGATAACGTTACTTGTTGGTGGGTAGCATAGTCCCTTTTTGGCACAGCCTTGATAACGAATATTAACCGTTGAATTATCAATGGCTTGGCTAATATCTACGGTAAAGTTCAACTCTCCGGTATAAATCTCTTGCAGACCAAAAAATTCATCTTCATGGCTTTCACCCTTGGGCAGGGTAGTCGCGCTAATGATTGCACCATCACCGGTGATTTTAAATTGTTTACGGTACAGGTAATAACCTTCAGCAATGTGAAAGGTTATTTCAAGTCGACTATCTTTTTGATAAAAGTCAAAAGAAAAAGCTTCATCAACGGTTAAAAATTCATTGTCACTTTCAAATAATGAGGGAGATGAGGTATCAAAAATTGATTGTTGAGCATTAGCGGTATTATTAACTAATGAAAAATTGGCGACTATAATAGTCAATAATAATAAAAACACAGAAACTAGCTTATTCATACTTTATTTTAACGACTCAGTTATCCAGGTTAAATAATGTCAATCATCTTGCTGGATGTTCAGGATGACTTTTTAAGAGTAAGGTGAAATTGCCCTTACATAATTCGTTGCTCTGTTGCCAATAATACTTTATTGCTTGAACCTTAACAAAATCTTAAGTGATGATCTTGATCTTTTATCATAAGGGAGCAATTGCTTGAAATAGACCATAATAACCCCATATATGTTTCATTAAAGTAATTTTAAATGTGAGGAAGTTGATGTTTCGCGTTTTGTTTGTATTTTTTGTTATTGTGCCCATTATTGAAATTAGTGTTTTAATGCATGTTGGCCAATGGTTAGGGGCATGGCCAACAATTGCCATTGTTATTCTTACCGCTTGGTTAGGAGCTAAATATGTCCGTCAGCAAGGCTTAGCTACATTGCAATCGGTTCAAGCAAAGATGGCACAAGGTGAAATGCCTTCGGGTGAAATTATTACCGGGGTTATGCTGCTTGTTGCCGGTGTTTTACTGGTAACACCGGGTTTTGTAACCGATATTTTTGGCTTGTCTTTGTTGGTACCAGCTATGCGCGCTACATTGATGAAAGCGGTGCAAAAGCATTTAGTTGTAAGTCAAGGGGCGGCATCAAGCACCAGTTTTTATTCCTCTGGGCAAAACTCAGTGAATAATTCATCAGAGGCTAAATCACCAGATCCTATGGCAAAAAATCATAAAGGAGAAACCCTTGAAGGTGAGTTTGAGCGAAAAGATTAACTAGATGAATAAAAAACTTGTTAAGTAGTAATTAATCCCCATATTTAATTTCAGTAAATTAAATTTAAATTAACACTCTCAGGAGAGCATAAATGAGTATTCGTCCATTACATGATCGTGTGATTATTAAACGAAAAAAAGCAGAGTCAAAGTCTGCTGGCGGTATTGTATTAACAGGAAGTGCTGCAGAGAAATCAACACGCGGTGAAGTCATTGCGGTAGGTAATGGTCGTATTTTAGAAAACGGTGAAGTACGCCCGTTAGATGTAAAAGTTGGCGATAACGTGATCTTCAATGAAGGTTATGGCGTTAAAACTGAAAAAATTGACGGTGAAGAAGTATTAATTCTTTCTGAAACTGACATTCTCGCGATTGTTGAGTAATTCACCTTTTAACTAACTGAAGTTTGATTGGATGTTGAGCTAGGCTCCATCAATACTACAAATTTATAGGAAAATATAATGGCTGCAAAAGACGTATTATTTGGTAATGACGCACGAGCAAAAATGTTACGTGGCGTAAATGTATTAGCTGACGCGGTAAAAGTAACGTTAGGCCCTAAAGGTCGTAATGTTGTTTTAGATAAATCATTTGGTGGTCCAACAATCACAAAAGATGGTGTTACCGTTGCTAAAGAAATCGAATTAGAAGATAAATTCGAAAATATGGGTGCACAAATGGTCAAAGAAGTTGCGTCTAAAGCCAATGATGAAGCGGGTGACGGAACGACTACTGCGACTGTATTAGCACAAGCTATTGTCAATGAAGGATTAAAATCTATTGCTGCCGGCATGAATCCAATGGATCTTAAACGTGGTATTGACAAAGCTGTTATTGCTGCCGTTGCTGCGCTAAAAGACTTATCCCAAGAATGTACGGATAATAAAGCGATTGAGCAAGTCGGTACTATCTCAGCTAACTCTGATGAAACTGTGGGTAAAATCATTGCAACAGCAATGGAAAAAGTCGGCACTGAGGGCGTTATTACGGTTGAAGAAGGTCAAGCGCTAACGGATGAGTTAGATGTTGTTGAAGGTATGCAGTTCGACCGTGGTTACTTATCGCCTTATTTTATCAATAATCAAGAAAGTGGCAGTGTCGAATTAGAAAACCCATTTATTCTTTTAGTCGATAAAAAAGTATCCAATATTCGTGAATTATTAACGACCTTAGAAGGTGTTGCTAAAGCCGGTAAGCCTCTACTAATTATTGCTGAAGATGTTGAAGGTGAAGCCTTAGCAACATTAGTGGTAAACAATATGCGCGGTATTGTTAAAGTTGCTGCTGTAAAAGCCCCTGGATTTGGTGACCGTCGTAAAGCAATGTTACAAGACGTTGCCACATTAACGGGTGGCACGGTTATTTCTGAAGAAATTGGTATGGAGCTTGAAAAAGCCACACTAGAAGACTTAGGCCAAGCAAAACGTGTAGTTATCACTAAAGATGCCACCATTATTATTGATGGTATTGGTGAAGATGCCGATATTCAAGCACGTGTATCACAAATTCGTGGTCAAATTGAAGACTCTTCTTCAGACTACGACAAAGAAAAATTACAAGAACGTTTAGCTAAATTAGCGGGCGGTGTTGCGGTTATTAAAATTGGCGCAGCAACAGAAATTGAAATGAAAGAGAAAAAATCCCGTGTTGAAGATGCATTACATGCAACACGTGCAGCAGTTGAAGAAGGTGTTGTTGCTGGTGGCGGTGTTGCACTAGTTCGCGCAGCTGAAGCAATAAAAAATTTAGAAGGGGCTAATGAAGATCAAACGCACGGTATTAACGTTGCGATTCGAGCGATGGAAGCCCCACTTCGTCAAATAGTTAATAACTGTGGTGATGAGTCATCAGTAGTATTGAACGAAGTGCGTAATGGCAAAGGTAACTATGGTTACAATGCTAGCAATGGCACTTATGGTGATATGCTTGAAATGGGTATTTTAGACCCAACTAAAGTGACGCGTAGTGCATTACAGTTTGCCGCGTCTGTTGCTGGTTTAATGTTAACGACTGAAGCAATGATTACTGATGCACCACAAGATAGTTCAGCTCCTGCTATGCCAGATATGGGCGGAATGGGCGGAATGGGCGGCATGATGTAAAATAGAGTTTAAAATCTATTTTACACAGATCTAATCATTTACAATAAAGCCCGAATAGCAATATTTGGGCTTTTTTATTAGCTGTTTCTCTAGCAAGGATGTAAATGAAAATCATAGCCAAACTTTGTTTGCTTTTTACTCTAGCCTCAATGACTTTGATTTTTTATACATTCATGTATGTTAATGAACCAATTACTGAAGCATTGTTGTTTTCGTTGATGGTATCATCACCATTGATACTTCTTTGTTTAGGTGTCATTCTCTTCGATTATGTTGGGCAACCACTGAAAAAAACATTTTTATATTATATTACTTTAGGCTCCTTTATAGGTTGCTTGTATTTTAATATTGATTTCAATCTAATGATGCTATTTGATGCTATTAATAAAGGTTCTATGGGACCAGCTCAAGGTTATTGGTTGCTTATACTCGTTTTTGGTGGTCCTAAACCAATATCAATTGGTGGTATTATTGGCTTCATAATCTATTTCTGTTTAAGTAATAAAACAGCTAACAAGAAGCTAAATTAAGATTCACCAAATCCGTCATGCCATTTGCGGAGCAAATCGCCCGCCCGCTTTGGTTCACTTATTAGCAGGGCGTTATGGTGCTTTATATTTCACCATCTAATAAGGAAGTTGCATGTTCTACTCAATACCTCATCTTAGGTTATTTAAATTAATATCAGTTTTACTTTCAACCGTAATATTTTCTTCGATTGCTCAATCAAAAAATCTTGAAATAACTGCGGAACAACGTAAAGAAGTGGTCGAAAGTATTTCTCAGATCATTATTGAAAATTACATTTTTCCTGAAGTTGCAGCACAAAATGCTATTTATATTCAAAAGCAATTAAAAATAGGGGAATATAGTAAGATTATTGATGCTGATAAATTTGCAACCAAATTAACTTTAGATTTACAACACATAAACCACGATAAGCACATGGAAGTTCGAGTTAACAAACCTCAAAAAGTCAATTCAGAGCAAGAGCAAACAAATAATCCGCATTTAGAATATTTAAAGCAGGAACAAAAAGAGAACTATGGCTTTAAAGAAATTAAAATACTAGAAGGTAATGTAGGGTATGTTGATTTCCGATATTTTAGTGGTTTCGATTCAGCAAAAGCAACAGTTGATGGCGTATTACAACTTATTAAAAATACGGATGCTATTATTTTTGATTTACGAAAAAATGATGGAGGCTCACCTGAAATGGTGCAATATATTTGCAGTTACTTTTTTAGTGAAAAGACTCATTTAAATAGTCTATATTGGAGAAAAGGGGATAGAACTCAAGAGTTTTGGACTCTTGATGAATTACCGGGTAAACGTATGCCTGATGTGCCGTTATTTGTTTTAACAAGTAAATATACTTTTTCTGGTGCTGAAGAGTTTGCTTATAACTTTAAGACTCGTAAAAGGGCAACAATTGTAGGTGAAAATACAGGCGGTGGTGCAAATCCGGGTGGACCGATAGAAGTAAATAAATACTTTAGTATTAATGTTCCTACAGGTCGAGCTATTAATCCTATCACTCAAACCAATTGGGAAGGTACAGGAGTTACGCCAAATATTGAAACGACAGCAAGCAATGCTTTTAACAAAGCCCACGTCTTAGCTAAGAGTTCAGCAGAAACATATCGTAAAGCAAAAGAAAAAACAAAGGCACGTTGAGGTTTAACCCAGTACCATAACAAGAAAATTAACAAGGACACGTAACAGTTGTTTAGGCGTTATATAGCTCACTCATATATTTATATCCCTTCAGAGTTACACACAACCGCACAAACTTACTACTAATATATTATCAACACTCAGTCCATAAGATAGTTCCTAGTGTGTCATAAGGGGAAGTGTATGGGATGCTTGGTTTACCGAGTGATTTCGTCATTCCATGCTTTGACAATAAACAACTTTTGAGATGTTCAGCTTATTAAGAGTCGTTTTTATCTATAAATATGCCGCTAGAATGTCTCGAGTCTATGTGTATCTAGTGATGCACTAAGCTTATCAAGGATTAATAACCTGCTGATAAAGAAGGGCGCTAATGAACTCAGAAAAAATATTAGGTGGATTATGTAAACTAGCAAAGAGATTAATTAACCGGTTATTCTCAACGAGTCGGGGGTACTAGCAATTGATGGTAGCACAGTCAGGTAGAGTGCAATAAAAGCCGGATGAGTTAAGGGGGAAAGATGATTAAACGAATGAAGCATTGCTTTAGCGTAAATAATCAGGGCGATAATCTAACAAATCCCCCTTTTAGTGGTTTGTTATGTGTTGGTTTTACCCACCCGATAAGCGTCCATAAAACTTATTACCCAAACAATAGTCATTATATAAATACTCATTTTAAGCCCTTGTGCCGATGTTATATTTAATACTGATTCAGTAATACCAGCTAAATCTAAAGTAACCTCTCCGTTTCTGATTTGCTCCGCAATCTCACGAGTTTTCGTTATGATTTCACTTATAACGAAAACGAGAGGTACCGTAAAAGCAACAACTAAGGCAACGCATACCGCGTATTTTTTAAGAATGAAATGTCCTGCACCTGGATATACCAATAGTGATAATAATACTGCTTTTTTACAATTACTCATTAAGTTGTCCTAAAATACATGTCGATGCTAAATTTTAATATAGCTCTACATTAAGTGGCTATTTACCGTTGGTTAAGCCTTAACAATGTCGACAACCAGCGTTATATTGTATGTTTGAGTTCCATACTAACATGGTGTTGCACTATTGAAGCTTTATTTGTAACTACTCGATAGCTTATTTTAAGTTTCTCCCACAGTTGACTCATGATACAAAAAAAACAGATTAGATATAAACCTGACACTAGGATAAGCGTCAAAAAGGCGTGTAATAGCTATAGACAAGGTTAAAGCAAAGACAGAAGATAGTAACCACATTTGTGTAGATGAATTAATAACAAAACTATCTTTTTTCCTTTTGAAATTCTTATCAGCCATGCTACTTACTCCACAACAAAGGACATTTTTTTTATTATTACGAGAAGTTACATTGATATAAATAGTGTCGTGTACTGGTTATAGCCATTGGGTTGATTTATTATCAGTAATAGTACAATAGGTAACGACATAATCATGTGAAGTTGAATGCCAGTGCGTAATCTCAGGAGTACATTTTTTAGTAATTAAAATGAACAGTTCAGCTCAGTTGTTTGGTTGATGCCCACGCTTTGTAAAAATAATCCTATTGTTGAACAAGGTTAAGAGGGGGCGACTAAAGCGATTTATTATATTATTGTGACGATACCACAAAAAAATAACAACTTTTCCCTGCAATTACTTCTTATATGAGTTTTAATAATAAACTAAATAAAGGTAACTATAGAGCTGTTCATGAATAATATTATTTTCTTACTACTTTCTTTTTCTTTATTAATGTCATCAGCTATGGCTGCAGATGTTGATATCGAATGGACTGAACCAGATGAATATACTGATATCCGTGCAGGTGATAATCATCGAAAAAACTTTAGAGAACAACTCTTTAATAATGTTGAACAACATTTCTCTAAGTTGGCAAGTCGATTACCTGAAGGACAACTATTAATAATAGAGGTGACTAATATTGATCTGGCAGGCACTACTTTACATACCGGTCTTAATAGAATTCGTGTCATTAAAGAAACATATCCTCCTCGTATGAAATTCTCCTATCAATTAGTTAATGTCGATAAAAGTCTTGTCATAGAGGGCAAAGCAAATCTGATAAATATGAACTTTATGATGAGCAGAAGGTTAAGATATCAAACGGATACCTTAAGGCATGAAAAAACGATGTTAGGTAAGTGGTTTGCTCAAACGTTTAAATCGATGTTAGACAATAAATAACTGCGACAAGGTTACGTTTTATATAAATTAAGAGGAAGTTTAGCTCCTCTTAATGCTAACTATAGCCATCATCAATTGGCGATGCTCTGCTCAAAATTACCTAATACAGTAAATAACTGCTCAATTTTTTTGACAACAGCGACCAATATTTCTTGAGTTTGGCTTTGTTGCCACTGTAATAAATCATCAGCAACTTCTTCAACATACGGTTGAAAAGTGTTGGCAGTGCATCTAAAACCAGACTCTTTTTTAAAAACACTATCGAAACCTGCTTTTTTCGTTTCTCTTAAATCAGCTAAGGTCGCATCGGCACTGAGTGATTTTTTTAAAATAATTGAAATATTGTCGATTAGTTGTTGGTTAATTTTTTTTGTCATCAGAATTCACGGTTAAGCTAAGTGAGTTATATTATGCCAAATTAATTGGGGTTTTGTTAGCCTCACCCGCTATTTCACGCACTAATTTTGGCATTAAAAATCCTGGTAGTACTGTCATCAGCTCTTTTGCAATGCTAACGGCCTGTTGCTCATTAACATCAAAATGAGACGCACCTTGAACTTGATCAAACATGTGTAAATAATACGGTTGAATACCAGTATCAAATAGTTTCTCACTTAGCTCTGCTAAAATATCAACATGATCATTGATCCCTTTGAGTAAAACACTTTGATTAAATAAAGGGATTCTGGCTTCTCTTAACGGCTCTAATGCGTTAGCCAGTGCTGTGTCTATTTCATTACCGTGGTTAATATGTAATACCATGGTGGCTTTTAAACGTGTGTTTTTAAGTAATGCTACTAAGGTAGCGGTAACTCTTCTGGGAATAACAACCGGCAAGCGTGTATGTATTCTTAAACGCTTAACATGGGATATTTGTTCAATTTTATCTATCAACCAAGCTAAGTGGTCGTCGCTGGCCATTAAAGGATCACCACCACTAAAAATAACTTCTGTGATCTCTTTATTATTTTCAATATAGTCAAGCGCATGCTGCCAACGTTCCTTATTTGGACTATTGTCAGCGTAAGGGAAATGACGTCGAAAACAATAGCGACAATTTATCGCACAACCTGCTTTGACAATCAATAAAACCCTGTGTTTGTACTTATGTAATAACCCTTCGACTTTACTTTCATGCTCTGCTAATGGGTCAGTAATAAACCCAGGGGAGATTAAAAACTCATCGGATAATGGCATCACTTGTTTTAATAACGGGTCGTTAATATCTCCTTTTTTCATTTTTTCAAGAAAAGGTCGAGGTACTCTTACTGGAAATAATTTGCGTGCTTTAAAGTGCTGTAGATATTCTTTTGGCTCAATGTTTAACATTTCTAACAGTTTTTTTGGATCTGTGACCACATTTGCCAATTCTTTTTGCCAACTAATGTGCCTTTCATCGTCAATATGGGTTATTATTTGCGGAATTTCTAATTTCAATTTAACTCCCTGTGTTATCTGTTTATTATTTGTATCGATAGCTAATTAGCAGGTGAACCTACGTTAGGTAAGAGAATAAACTATTATGGCGACTTTCAGTACAAATCAATTTAAAGCAGGCCTCAAAATAATGATGGATGGCGAACCTTGTAACATTCTTGAGAATGAACTGGTTAAACCGGGTAAAGGGCAAGCATTCAGCCGAGTCAAAATCCGTAAGCTTGTTTCAGGTAAAGTGTTAGAGAAAACGTTTAAATCGGGTGAGTCTGTTGAAGGCGCTGATGTAATGGACGTAGAACTGGCCTATTTATATGCTGATGGTGAGTTTTGGCACTTTATGAACAATGAGACGTTTGAACAGCTAGGTGCTGATGAAAAAGCCGTTAGCGATCATGTTAAATGGTTAGTTGAAGGTGATATTTCTACCATTACCTTATGGAATGGTACGCCAATTGCCGTATTACCACCTAATTTCGTTGAAATTGATGTGACAGAGACCGATCCTGGATTAAAAGGTGACACTGCCGGTACGGGGGGTAAACCAGCAACATTGGCTACTGGCGCCGTTATTCGTGTGCCTTTATTTGTCCAAATTGGTGAAAAAGTAAGAATTGATACTCGCAGTGGCGAATATGTATCACGTGCTTCAAAAGCACAGTGAAAACTGATTAAAACATCTGGATTAATTTAAGTAACACTGAGGATGCACGTATGGTGATAGTTAATTGAAATATCGGCCGATTTCTGTGTTTTATAGTGTGGCCTACACTATAAAAAGCCTCGAATTTATAACATTTGAGGTTTTTTTTTACATGACATAACACGTTTAAAACTAGTGTATTAACTACTCGGTAAAGTAATTTGTTATCATGGGTTTGTAGGTAACCTTAAGTGTAAAAATTATTTTGTTCCTTATTATGATTTAACATTGAAAATTGGCTCTTTACCCCTTATTTAGTAAGCTCACCAAGCTCGAGGTTCTGTTATGCAATACGCACTAGAAATTTCCCATTTAGAAAAAGTTTATAAAGGCGGATTTCATGCCTTAAAAGGCATTGACTTGAAAGTTGAACAAGGTGACTTTTTTGCTTTGCTTGGCCCTAATGGTGCAGGAAAATCTACGGCTATTGGTATTATCACTTCCCTTGTTAATAAAACCAAAGGGCAAGTCAAAGTTTTTGGTCATGATATTGATAACGAACTTGAACAAGCAAAAACCTATCTGGGTTTAGTACCCCAAGAATTTAACTTTAACCAGTTTGAGTCATTATTAACTATTTTAATCAATCAAGCGGGTTATTATGGCGTCAATCGAAAAATTGCCCTAGAGCGAGCTGAAAAGCAACTGAAGCAGTTGGAATTATGGGATAAACGAAACGATAGTGCGAGAATGCTATCAGGCGGTATGAAACGCCGTTTAATGATTGCCCGAGCGTTAATGCACAATCCCCAAGTACTCATTTTAGATGAGCCAACCGCCGGTGTTGATATTGAATTACGTCGCGCAATGTGGGATTTTTTGCGGGAGCTCAATCAACAAGGTATTACCATTATATTAACGACTCATTATTTAGAAGAAGCCGAAATGCTTTGCCGTAATATCGCTATTATTGATAATGGTATCATTGTCGAAAATACCAATATGAAGTCTTTATTAGCAACGCTGGATGTAGAAACCATCATGTTAGATGTTAAAGCGGATGCTCCTAATGCTGAACTTAAGGAGTTCGTTGTCCGAGACATCGACAACCATACTTTAGAGGTCGATATTAGAAAAGGCCAAACTCTTAATCAAGTGTTTAGTCAGTTAACTGAACAGGGCATTGAGGTGCTGAGTATGCGTAATAAAAGTAATCGATTAGAGGAACTGTTTGTTCGTTTAGTTAATAAGGGCAGTAACGCTTCCTCTAACGTTGAAACAGCAGGAGCAATCTAATATGCAATCAGCCGTTAACCGTATCGCTTTAAAAAGTATTTTACACAAAGAAGTCCATCGTTTCACCCGTATTTGGGTACAAACATTAGTACCACCAGCGATTACCATTAGCTTATATTTTGTTATATTTGGCTCGTTAATTGGTTCTCGTATTGGTGAAATGGGCGGCATTGACTATATGTCATTTATTGTGCCGGGTTTAATTATGATGAGCGTTATTACCAATTCATACTCTAATGTTGCCTCATCTTTTTTTAGCGCAAAGTGGCAACGAAATGTTGAAGAAATGTTGGTTGCACCTGTCCCTAATTGGGTAATTGTTGCTGGTTATGTTGGTGGTGGCATGATCCGAGGTATGTTAGTGGGTTTAATTGTTACTATAGTGTCATTGCTGTTTGTTGACCTGCAAATTCATAATCTTTGGGTCATTATTGCGACGGTTTGTTTAACCTCTGCTGTTTTTGCTTTAGGTGGCTTAATTAATGCCATTTTTGCTAACAGTTTTGATGATATTTCTATTATTCCTACCTTCATTTTGACGCCATTAACCTATTTAGGTGGTGTTTTTTATTCTATCAGTTTACTCCCCGAATTTTGGCAAGGCGTCTCACAAGTTAATCCAATTGTCTATATGGTTAATGCGTTTCGTTATGGTTTTTTAGGTATTAGTGATGTTAGTTTAACCGCCGCATTTTTAGTGCTATTAACCTTTGTTCTTGTGCTTTACACCATTGCGATGACGCTTATTAGTAAAGGTATAGGGCTACGTAGCTAATGAATGAAGAGAATAACAAAAGTATTGGTGACTCAAAGGTTATTGTCACTAATCAGACGGGTATTCATGAAAAACTTGGTGATATTGTTGAAAAACATTTTTGTCATCCCTTTCAAAAGCCTTATCAAAAGCACACACAAAAAGCGTTTGATGATATTAATACTATTGTGCAAAAGTTTTTGATTAATGATCCTCAGGGTGAAGTTATCTTAGACTCATGCTGTGGAGTGGGACAGAGCACTCGACTGTTGGCCCAACAAAATCCTACTGCATTGGTTGTTGGTGTTGACAAGTCAGCTAATCGAATTGAGCGTAAGGTCGAGGGCTTTGATGCACCCAGTAATTACCACCTTATTCGTGCAGATCTCAACGACTTTTATCGTTTAGTTAAAGCAGCAAATTGGCCAGTGACTAAACATTATATCCTCTACCCTAACCCATGGCCAAAATCAAAACATGTGCAGCGCCGTTGGCAAGGGAGTGCGGTATTTCCAGCGCTAATAACTATTGGCGAGCAATTGATACTCAGGAGTAATTGGCGTTTGTATTTAGAAGAATTTCAATTTGCTGCTGATATAGCGGGCTTACAAGGAAAGATAAGTGAAGTTGGCAATAGTCAGCCATTAACTCCGTTTGAAGCGAAATATCAAGCCAGTGGTCAAGTATGTTGGCAATTACAGGTATCTCCAGCAACCTACGCAAGCCAATCCTAGCTCAATGAATTTTTGGCTTACTTTAACTATAAACTCACTTTAAGGTTATCAATTAGTCGTGCTTTACCACAAAATGCAGACATTAAAATAACTAACTCAGTATCGTTAACTGTTGCTGGCGCTAAAGTGTAAGCATGGCAAAAGCTAATATAGTCGGTGATTAATCCAGCTTGGTTTATCTTTTCACTGGCCTGTTGGCACAGTTGGCTATAATTATTATTGGTGCTAACTTGCTCTGACAACCACTGTAGGGTTTTATAAAGCACAGGAGCTGCGGCTCTTTGTTCAGGTGTGAGATAACCATTGCGTGAACTCATTGCCAGGCCAGATTCTTCTCTAATAATCTCTACGGGTATGATTTCAACAGGCATCGATAAATCATCAACCATGGTTTGAATAATTTGTAACTGTTGATAATCTTTTGAACCAAAGCAAGAGACATCAGGCTGCACTAAATTAAAGAGTTTACATACGACAGTAGCAACGCCACGAAAATGCCCTGGTCGACTTTTACCACAATACAGATCGGAAATATTAGGTACTTCAACAAAGGTATTATCGGTATAACCTTTAGGATAAATAATTTCAGCGGTTGGCATGAATAAAAGATCGGTATTGACACCAATAAGACGCTTTTTGTCTTGTTCAAGTGTTTTAGGGTAATTATCTATATCTTCACTTAAGCCAAATTGCATTGGATTAATGAAGATACTGACAATAACTTTATCCGCATACCTGTGAGCCGCTTTAACTAATGCAAGGTGACCATCATGTAAATTACCCATAGTAGGTACAAAAGCTATTGTAAGTCCCTGCATGCGCCAAGTTTTCACCTGAGCCCTTAAGGCTTTTATGTTTTCAACAGTGTTCATTGTCTTCTCTAAAATACAGTTTTAGGTATCGTTTTACTTAAATATATGATCTTCTCCGGGAAAATGACCATTAGAAACCTCACTAATATAAAGTTCAATGGCCTTTTTAATATCGCCGGTTTCTTGAATGAAATTCCGAGAAAACTTAGGCATATAGCTGCATGAAATGCCTAACGCATCATGCATTACTAATATTTGTCCATCAGTATCTTTACCTGCACCAATGCCAATAGTTGGAATAGATACGGCTGCTGAAATCGCTTTACCTAGGCCTGCGGGAATACATTCCAATACTAATAACTGTGCACCGGCCACTTCTAATGCTTGAGCATCATTTATCATTTTTTGTGCTTGTGAAGCTTCACGGCCCTGCACCTTAAAACCGCCAAATACATTGACCGATTGTGGCGTTAAGCCTAAATGGGCGCAAACAGGAATACCGCGTTCTACCAGAGATTTTATGGTATCAGTTAGCCAAGCACCTCCTTCCATTTTTACCATGCTAGCACCCGCTTGCATTAATTTAGCTGCATTCGTTAGTGCTTGTTCAATCGTCGCGTAACTCATAAATGGCATGTCACCAATGATAAGTGTATTTTCAACGCCACGCTTTACACATTGAGTGTGGTACACCATATCATTAATCGAAACGGGTACGGTATCATCTTGGCCTTGCAACACCATACCTAAGGAATCACCAACTAAAATGGCATGGATACCCGCTTGATCAAATAATTTGGCAAAGCTAGCATCATAGGCGGTAATCGTTGATATTTTTTCACCTTGTTGTTTCATTTTTAACAAAGTGGAGGTGGTTATTTTAACCATAGTGATCTCAATTAATTTATTGATATTTAGCTTGTTTTAGCTGTGATAAATATTAGAGCGAATGTTAAATGGGCGTACTTTCGCATATAAATAAGCGTATCGCAATATTGAAGAATTAAATTTTTAACTTATAACTGTAAACTATTATCAAAAACCTTCAGCCCATTTTGATCTAAACCTTGAATTAATTCATCAAGGTTATCACCACAAGGGAGTATTAAATTTGGAGAAATTTCGTGTAATGGCAGTAAAACAAATTCACGAATTTTCATGCCATAATGGGGAATGGTAAGACGGTCATTGTTGATTAATTGTTGGCCAAAAAGCAAAATATCAAGGTCAAGAACTCTAGCATCCCAACGGCTAGCTTTACGTAATCTACCCGCATTATTTTCAATGGTTTGCAAAAAAGTCAGTAATTCAATTGCACTAAGTCTTGTCTTCACAGACAACACAGCATTCATGTAGTCAGGCTGATCTTGTGGCCCCATTGGACGACTAAAATAAAGTGATGATATTTTTTGTATTTGGCATTGTTCAATCATTGAGATTGCTTGAACTGCTCTTTTGAGTTGCTTGGCAGGTTGAGATAAGTTACTTCCCAAGCCAATATATACCGTGTTCATCTAAAAAAACCGTTAACTTATATTAGTATCTGACGGTGCCTTAGGTTTACGGCGTTTTCTAGGACTTCTACGAGGTCCAGATTTACTGCTTGGTGCACTTTTAACCATCTGTATGCGGGCCTCTTCAGAAGCCTCTTGAAAGTCAGTCCACCATGTTGCCAACAATTGAACATTCCCACCTTCAATTTCCCCACGAATTAATAAAAAGTCATAGCCGGCTCTAAATTTAGGGTGCTCAAAAACGGAAAAAGCACGCTTGCCATCTCTACGCTCAAGCTTTTCTTGTAATATCCATATATCTTTCATCATTGCTTGAAAGCGTTTAGGAATAGATATACTGCGCTGTTGCTCTGACATTATCTCACTAAGTGCGGAAAAGAATGCATCTTGTGGTGTTAATTGTGTTTCAGATTTTAACCGTTGAATTTGAACCTGCATCGGGTACCACAACATGGCGGCTATCAAAAAGGCAGGTGTTACTCTTTGGTTGGTATTGATTCGGCTATCCGTATTGTTCATCGCAAGGGTGACAAAGCTATCAACATATTCGTGGGACGCTTGGCTGATTAACTGTTCTGTTGAAGGAAAAAAATATTGGAATAAATTATAATCACGTAACATGGAAAGGTTGGCGGCACCTTTACCCGAGATAAATAACTTTAAAAACTCTTCAAACATCCTTGCTGCCGGAATATTGTCAAGTAATGAAGACAAAGCTCGAATAGGTGCTTCGGTTTCCTTGCTGATCTCCATATCTAACTTAGTGGCAAAACGTATGGCTCTTAACATGCGAACCGGGTCTTCACGGTAACGAGTTTCTGGGTCGCCAATTAAGCGTATCTGTCTGTCATGGACATCTTGTACACCATCAGTGAAGTCATGAACTTTGAAATCAATTGCTGAATAATATAATGCGTTAATCGTAAAATCACGGCGTTCCGCATCTTCTTCTATACTGCCATAAATATTGTCGCGCAATAACATACCATCTTCGCTTTGCTTAGATGTTTTTTTACAGTTTTTATCTTTTTCTAGCGCACCTTCGTGATGGCCACGGAAGGTGGCAACCTCAATAATTTCACGACCAAAAACAATATGAGCTAAACGAAAACGTCGACCAATTAATCGACAATTCCTAAATAAATCTTTAATTTGTTCCGGTGTGGCATTGGTCGCGATATCAAAGTCTTTTGGTTCAAGACCAAGAATTATATCACGTACGCCACCGCCAACTAGGTAGGCTTGATAACCACCGCTATTAAGACGATAAAGTACTTTTAACGCACTACTGCTAATTTTTTTTCTTGAGATGGAATGTTGATCACGCGATAGAACAACACGGCCTGCGAGTGACGAGGGTATTGTCTTTATCTTGGGCTTTTTACCTAAGACTCTTTTACATAAATTAATAACGCGTTTGATAATTACAGATCCTATTTTTAGAAAATTTATTAATAGCTTAAGACGGGTAATTTAAAGCCGAATATAGAACGCGCAATGATATAACAGCATTTGGGAAAAGAGAATGAAAAATCACCAATAAATTGCAGTTTACTGAATTAATTTACATTAAGGAGAATGATAGATTATTTTTTGTTGGTTAGGAACCTGACTAATAGACCAATTTGCTATTGCCCAGTTAATTATCTCTTCCACTTTGCAATTGAGCAAATCTACAGGCGGTTTTTGCCCTAAAAAAGCCAGTGCAGCGATCAATGAGGGTTGTGGCTTTTGAATATTAAGTGCGGGTGTTCGATTTTGTTTGCTAAGTTTATAGCCATTTTGGGTAATGGCGAGTGGCACATGGCCATATTGAGGCGGGTGTATTTTTAATAGAGCGAAAAGGCTAAGCTGCCTAGCCGTTGGTTCCAATAAATCACAGCCCCGAATAACGTGGCTAATATTTTGAGCAATATCATCAACGACTACAGAGAGTTGATATGCAAACAGTCCCTCTTTTCTTACTATGATAAAATCCTCTTGGGCTAGTTCAAGGTTACAGTACACATTACCCTGCACTAAATCAGGATAAAAAGTCACCGCATGATTATTGATCACTCTAATCGCTGTATTATCACGGGGATGGACTAAGTGTCGGCAATATCCTTGATAAATACCGCCCATTTTTTTGATGTCAGCTCTAGTACACTGGCAAAAATAGCTAAGATTTTGGTGTGATAAGTCGTTTAATACCTCACGGTAAAGGTCGCTTTGTTGAGACTGGTACAAGACACTTCCGTCCCAGTGTAAGCCAAAAGCATCTAATGTTTTAAGAATATGGTCGCTGGCACCATCTTTTTCTCTAGGGGGATCAATATCTTCAATACGAACCAACCAGACGCCCTTGTTTTTTTTTGCATCAAGATAACTGGAAAGAGCCGCAATTAGAGAGCCAAAATGAAGAAAACCTGAGGGGGAAGGAGCAAAACGGCCACGATACTGGCTAGGTGGCCGATTATTTATAGTTGAACCAAAGGAGCTTTTCATTTTTAAATGATGCTTAAGCTAATTAGCCTGCCATTTGGCGTTCTTTAATTTCTGCTAATGTTTTACACTCAATACAAAGATCAGCGGTTGGACGTGCTTCTAATCGTCGAATACCAATTTCGATATCGCACGACTTACAAAAACCAAATTCTTCATCTTCAATTAACTGTAGTGTTTTTTCTATTTTCTTGATCAGTTTACGCTCACGATCACGAGTACGTAATTCAAGACTGAATTCTTCTTCTTGAGCTGCTCGGTCTACTGGATCAGGGAAATTAGCTGCTTCATCTTGCATATGCGTTAGAGTACGGTCAACTTCTTCGCGAAGTTGACTGCGCCAAGCATCTAAAATCTTTTTGAAATGCTCTTCTTGAGCAGAGTTCATGTATTCTTCACTGGTTTGCTCTTGGTAGGGTTCAACGTTAGCTAACGCTAAAATACCTAATGCTTTATTTTTACTCTTTGGCATCTCGATTCTCCTAAATGCTACCTACATAAACTACAATGTTTTGCTTTACATTATTTATTGTTTTAAAGGCATCTTTAAAACGTAATATGCAAAAACCTCAGAGGGTTGTAATTGCCAATATTAAATAGACCTATTATAGCAGGTGTATATTGTGTCACAGTGTAAAAAAATCAAGGTTTGGCGATAAAAATATTTAATAATGAATCGAAAATATTATAAAAGACAGAAAACCCTCAGTTTTTATATTATTTTGTAAGGCAACATTTTTAGCAAGTTTATCTAGGGTGAGTCAATATTTTTATCTGTTTTGGTAAGATATTTATTTTTTATTAGCTGAATTTTTAGTGATTATGGGCTTTGGTGGTTATTGTGAATGGGTTAATGGTTATATGCCTAACTAAATTTAAGTCTGAGTTGACCTACTCTAATGAGGAATTTTAAAAAGGTTACCTAATAACAATATCAGGATTGGTATTAATCTCACCTTCTACAGATATTGTGGCAATACTTTCACCACAGGATAAAACCGCAATACTCGAATTGTTTTTTTGGTTTCTAATAAAAACGAGGTTATAACCAAATTTATAGAGGCTACTGGTAGCAAATTTTTGAGATAAAGATAATGTGTCCCACAATGCAGATTGTTCAGGAGTATAGCTTCTTCTATTGAGAAGAGGTTCTGTTTTTACTACTAAATCAACTGGCATATTAGACTCTCATATATTAATGCAGTAGCTGGGATCCATGTTGTATACTGCTAACTTATTATAAATATACTAGAACAAAAAATAATCAAATACCACTCCTTCCTTTGTATTTTATACAAATAACAGCAAGGTATTAATATCACAATGAATAACATTCTAAAAAAAATCAATCTTATTTTGCAGAGTGATACCAAATTGATCTGTTTTCGCTTGATAAGCCAATACTTCTACCCCTGAGTTTATGGCGGCAAAGAGTAAATTCGCGTAGGTTGGATCGATATGTTTGGCGACAGTAACTGAGTTGATCCCCGAGTGTAAAACGGTAAATAATAACACGGCACGTTTACCCCCACTGGCAATAGTCATTAATTCACGTAAGTGCTTTTGTCCTCTCGTTGTAACAGCGTCAGGAAAGTAACCTTGCTGGTCTTTCAGTAACGTTACACTTTTGACTTCAATATAGACATCAGGTTGGTTGTTATCACTTTGGCTCAGTAAAATATCAATTCGACTATTTTCATCACCATACTTAATTTCACGTTTCAGACTTTTATAATCGGTTAGTTCATCAAGCATGGTATTGTTAATTGCTTCTTCTGCTAATTGATTCGCTCGGATGGTATTAACACAGATAAAATGGTTAGATGGTGTTTGAGTTAACTCCCAGCTTAACGGATATTTTCTTTTAGCATTTGCTGACACGCTATACCAAACAATATCACCTGGTTGAGCGCAGCCAGTCATTGCGCCTGTATTAGCGACATGTATCGTTGTTTCTGTGCCATCTTCAAGTATTACATCGGCTAAGAAGCGTTTATAACGTTTAATCAGTGTGGCTTTTTTTAATGGGGGAGTAAATTGCATAAAGAGTTAATTTTTTGTTTTATAATATCACTATTATAAAATTGATTGTTTTTAATTAAAGGAAAAATAATGACAGCTTTTGTTTCTATCTACTTAAATTCTAATATTGACCATTCGTCAATGGCTAACTGGCAAACGAGTAATTTGGTTCAGCTAATTGGCAACGATATTCATATTATTACCAACACGGCTGCTGATAATAATGACCAACGATTGAGAAAAATTCAACAAGCGGCTCGACAAATAGAAAAACTAGGGGTAAAACACGCTCAATTAACGGGCGATAATTGGCTTGAACATCAGCAATGGGCTTTTGCCTTAGGTTTTACTTGTGTGGGTAAATTAACCAATGTTGAATTTACCGGTGATCAAGCGCTGATCACTCAGTTAAAAAACAAGTTAAATGTTTTTGCCTGGAGCCGAGATTTAACCAATCAAACACCCAGTGACTTGGTGCCTGAAACATTAGCAAAATTGGCCGCTGACTATATTAAAAGTCAATCGCCAGAGCATGTCAGTATCGAAATCGTTTCAGGTGAAGCCTTGGAAAAGGCGGGTTGGGTAGGTATTTATAATGTCGGTAAAGGTAGTTGTAATCCCCCTTGTTTAGTGACCATTGATTACAACCCTACCGGAGACGTTAATGCGCCTGTTTTGGCCAGTCTAGTGGGTAAAGGCATTACTTTTGATAGCGGCGGCTACAGCATAAAGCCTAGCGCAGGCATGTTTGACATGAAGTGTGATATGGGTGGCGCTGCCGTAGTCACTGGTGCTCTGGCACTGGCTATTCGTCAAGGCTTAACTAAAAGAGTGAAATTATTTTTGTGTTGTGCCGAAAATATGATTAGCAGTAAGGCGTTTAAACTCGGCGATATATTAACCTATAAAAATGGTGTCACGGTCGAGATCGCCAATACTGACGCCGAAGGGCGGTTAGTACTTGCTGATGGGTTAATGGCTGCCGGACAAACGGAATCAGAGATAATTATCGATGCGGCAACGTTAACAGGGGCAGCAATTATGGCCACAGGTAGCGAGTACAGCGCACTATTCTCCCTTGATCAAGCAATCGCCGATAAAGTAAAAAAATCAGCGGCAGCAGTGAATGAACCTGTTTGGCAATTACCTCTTGAATCTTGGCATCAAGAGAAATGTTCATCGGCTTTTGCTGATACAGCTAACAGCAGCACCCAAAAAGGTGGCGGTGCTGGCGGTGCAAGTAATGCGGCTGGATTTTTAACCCGGTTTGTCCCCAACAAGGGTAAAGGTTGGCTACATATTGACTTAGCGGCTGCTTACAATGGCAGTGACAATAGTTTGTACGGTGCAGGTGCAACGGGTCAAGGCATTGCCACAATCGCTAACTTACTCAATAAAGCGTAATGGTTTTAAGTGTTGTCTAAATAAATATCTTTAGACAGACAATTGACAGCGCACGACATTATCTGTGGATCAGATTGTTGTGCGCTAACTGTTTAAATATTTTCATTACACTTATACTCTATAGTAAATAAAACTGTAGTTATTGATAGCACAAATTAAGTGAGCGATTGAGGCGTCTGATATACTTAACCTATAGCCCTAAAAATAAGTGTGACTAACCCTTGTTACCCATAGAAGAATATATTCCAGAAATACTCGCTAAGCTGCGCCAAAGTAATAGCTTAGTGCTCCAAGCCGAACCCGGAGCTGGTAAGTCTACAGTGGTGCCATTAAGCCTGTTAAAGGCTGACTTTCTCAACGGTAAAAAAATAATTATGTTAGAGCCGCGAAGAGTCGCGGTTAAGTCGATAGCTTTTTACTTAGCCAGTTTACTTGGCGAAAAAGTAGGACAGCGCATTGGCTATCAAATACGCAATGAAGGTAAAAAATCAAAGGAGACTATACTTGAAATAGTGACTGAGGGTGTCCTAACCCGTCGCTTACAAAATAATCCAGAACTAAGTGATGTAGGGCTGATTATATTTGATGAATTTCATGAAAGATCCATCCATGCTGATCTTGCCTTAATGTTATCACTTGAAGTACAAGAAGCTTACCGAGAAGATTTAAAGTTGCTGGTAATGTCGGCAACAATAGATACAGAACAAATATCAACTTACTTGAAGCAAGCCCCAATAATGAAATGTCCTGGCAGGACATACCCTGTTGAAGTTGAGTACTTAGGGAAGTCATCATCACATTTATCAATTCAAGTAATCAAAGCGCTTAATTACGTGGTACACAATACAGTAAATGGCGATATATTAGTTTTTTTACCGGGCCAAGCAGATATAAAACGCTGTATAAAATCGGCAAAAGAGCAATACCATTTAACACTCGATTTATTACCGCTTTATGGCGGGTTATCTTTATCACAACAAGAATTAGTGCTCAGTAAAAAAACCACTGATCGACGTAGAGTGATATTTTCGACGAATATTGCAGAAACGAGTTTAACGATTGAAGGTATTACTACGGTAATAGACTCGGGGTTAGAAAAAAAGCTTTGGTTTGATATCAAAAGTGGCTTGTCTAGATTAGAAACTTCATATATCTCAAAAGCATCAGCAACTCAGCGAGCCGGTCGTGCTGGAAGGTTACAAAGAGGGCAATGTCTTCGCTTATGGAGCGAAACGCAACATCATGGCCTTAATGACTTTCAAGACGAAGAAATCACCACCTCAAATTTGGCTAGTCTCACCTTAGATCTCTCCGCCTGGGGAATTACCTCTTTTGAAGATGTTAATTGGTTAACCGCACCACCTAAATATCACTTCGACGTCGCTTGTCAACTCAATCAATTATTAGGATTACTAGACAAAAAAAACACAATAACACCGCAAGGACTAAAGGCTTTAAAGCTAGGTCTTGAGCCAAGACTTGCCAGTATGCTGCTCAGTTGTGATACCGATATTGAAAAGAAAGTCAGCTGCATATTAGCGGCATTATTATCAGAGCGGGATATCATTGTTAATGCCGATAGCTCAGATATTACGGAAAGAGTTTTGATTTTTAATGACTATTTAAAAAACAGACAGTCATTTAAAATGGATCCTAGACTTAATTTGGCGGCGTTAGAGCAAGCAATTACCCTCGCTCAATCTTTTGCCCACTTGGTCGGTGTCTCTTCTTTAGTTAATGCAGCCAGCTTAACTGATTTACATACTTATGTTGGCCCTTTATTATTAAAAGCATACCCAGACCGCCTAGCACAAGGGCGTGGACAAGGAAATAATCGATATTTGCTAGCGAATGGCCGAGGCGTCTCACTTAGAGGGTTTGATGCTACTAAACGAGAGCCTTGGCTTGTTGCCTGTGATTGTGATGGAAAAAATAAAGATGGCGCGATATTTATAAGTGCAGCCATTTCACTTGACGATATTAAAAAGGTGTTGAAACAGCAACTCGTTGAAGTTACAAATTATTCACTAGACAATAAAAAAGAGAAAGTAATAGGTAGACAAAAGCTGACCTATAAATCGTTAGTCATAGAAGAAAACATATTGAGTACTATTCCTCAAAAAGCGTTTGAATTATGTATTAAAGATATCTTGGAAGAAGAAGGTTTAACCTTCCTAAACTGGTCTGCTAAATGTGATTTATGGCTTTCCAGAGTTCAGTGGTTAGGAGGGGTTGTCGAGACCTTTCCTTCGATTTCTAAAGCAAGTCTAATACTTAACTTAGATAGCTGGCTGCTGCCGTACATCTCAAGTGTTAACTCGATAAAACAACTCAGAAAAATAAATATTTATGAGTTGTTAATCGCCAATTTATCTTGGCAAGAACAACAGTTACTTGCTGAACAGGCACCAGAATATTATATAACACCCAGTAAAAAAAGAGTGTCAGTTAGCTATGAGCAACATCAGGGACCAACGGTGTCGGTTATTTTACAAGAAATGTTTGGCCAACTTCAATCACCCCTATTTGCACAAGGGAGGGTTCCCTTGCGTTTTGAGCTTCTTTCACCCGCGCGAAGGCCTATACAAACAACCAGTGACTTAGGTAATTTTTGGATATCATCATATTTCGATGTAGTTAAAGACATGCGCGGAAAGTACCTCAAGCATCGGTGGCCTGAAAAGCCACTAGATGAAAAACCAGGGGCATCAATAAAAAAGCGCTAAAATTTTAGCGATAACTCTGAGCAAGTCTTGGGTTAATAGTCTTCAACTTGTTTGTTCTGTTTGTGCATTGGTTTCAATGCCGGTATTAACACTATTTTAAAGTATTACCTTTTAATTATAATAGGATAAGGCAAAGCAAAAAAAATAATTGAGTCTATACTAATAAAATTATTCATTATTGAGGCGTCAACATTGACTAGGAAATTCTCTCCCTATTTTTTTATAATACTTATTATTGTCACTACTATTTTACTTTATTCAAATGCGCAAAATATGTGGCAACTAGAGAAATACTCTGTATCAATTGCTGTCGCTCAATCCCCTTTATCTGCTCCCTTTTATGTCGCTAAGTCAATTAATGCCTTTAAGAACACTTGTGTCAGTGTTGAATATGATGACGTTATTGGTGGCCAAAGTGCATTTGTTAAAGTCATGAACGGTGAGACCGACTTTGGCACGAGTTCAGACTCTATAATCGCTTATGAGAGTTTAGCCAAAAAATCATTTGTTACTCACGGAATGTTTGTACAATCTGATAATGATGTAAAATTAATGACTCGGACCTCAGTTAAAATAGACTCAGTCCTTGATCTTAAGGGAAAGAGAGTTGGTGTGACTAAAGGTACTGCAAGTGATTATTTTTTAAGTACTTTACTAGCGATGGATGGTTTGTCAGTAGAAGATGTTGAACTTTATCACTATAAACCAGAGCAACTGATTAATGCTTTTAGTCATAATGAAGTTGACGCTATAGTGCCCTGGGAACCGTTTGCTTTTAAGGTGGCAACATCACTTAATGAAGAGGTAAAGATGCATGACACTAAAAATTTAAATACGTTAAGTTTTCATTTGATCTCTCAAAGAGCAGACAGTTTATTGGTGGCAAAGGCCGCATGTGTCATAGAAGGGTTAAGTAAAGCAATTGACTATATCGCTTTAAACCCAGAAAAATCAAAAAAAATAGTGAGGGATGAGCTTAATTTAACCTCTGCGTTTATTGATTGGGTTTGGGCTGATTATATTTTTAAGCTTGGATTAAACCAATCATTCATACTAAAGATAAAGTCTCAAGCAACATGGGCAATAGAAATGCAAATGACTCCATACACTGAGATGTCGAATATTGATGATTTTATTGATAGTAGAGCAATGTTACAAGTTAAGTCTGGAGCTGTAAATATAGCGCTATAAAGGGAGTTACTCTTATGAAATTAAGCCTAACGCAAAGGATCTGTTTTTTTACCGCCAGTTGTTTTTGTTTATTTTTTATTTTGATTAGTAGTCTTGTCTGGTCATGGCAACAAGTGGAATTTGCTGTGAGCCGAGATCGTAACGTGAACCAAGTTCATAATTATACCAATACGTTAAAACAACTTATTATTAGTGATAATATATACGCCAGTGATTACAACGCTGATAAGTGGCTATCATCACATAAAAAATTAATAAACTTACTCACGTTAGTTCCTAGTTTAACTCCGCAACAGCAAACCATTCAAAACAGTATTAGTAGTCAAAGTCAAAACGTAAAACTGTTATTTAATAAAATGATTGAACACAAATTTAAAAATGCCAGTGAGGTAATCAAAAAGCATTTAGAAATAAAGTTGCTCACACAATTAGAAATAATCCAATCAGATTTAGTGCAGCTGTCTTTACTCGTTCAGCAAGATATTTATAAGGTTATTAAGCGACAAAGCTTATTTATTATCTCTATAATTTCCGCAAGCATGGTTATTTTACTCTATGGCTCTTTTCGATTGATTGAAATATTTAGAATCTCCCTTAATGAAGTCAAAAGAGCTTTTGAAAAAAATCACAGTGGGCATTTTCAAAAAATAAAACTGTCTTACTACTCAAATGAATTTGAGGGTATCGTTAATGAGTTTAACTCAATGAATCACAAATTAAGTCAGACCACCGTTTCTTTAGAAGTGATGAAAAAAACAGTTAAAGACAAAACATATATTTTAGAACAATTATCTAATACCGATCCGCTGACCAATGTTGCTAATCGTCGTGCACTCTATCAAAGAGGCAATATGGAATTGTCTCGTGAACAAAGAACTCATAATAAGCTAACGGTAATGTTACTAGACTGTGACTATTTTAAGCAGGTTAATGATACCTTTGGCCATCAAGGTGGCGATGAATTATTGAAACATATTTGTAAAATTTGTAATCAAGAAATTCGAGATATTGACTTTTTGGCACGTTTTGGTGGTGAAGAGTTTGTTATTATTTTACCGGATTGCGACATAAATGGGGGGGTGGAAATTGCTAACCGGATACAAAGTTCCTTAGCTAAGAATTCTCTAACAATAAAAAACAAAAACGTTGTTAATGTAACCCTTAGTATTGGCATTTGTACATTAAGCGATAAGCATACTACTTTTGAACAACTCATTAATGATGCTGATAAGTCGATGTATCAAGCTAAAATGAATGGGCGCAATAGAATAGAAGTGAGTGACGCCTATAGCTTGCATTAACCCTTTAGTGTGTGCTTTTAGCCAAGTTTTAAGGAAGGACCTAAACGTGTTTATGCCAATAAGTTTGTCGTCAACGAGCGTGTAACAAAGTAAAGGATTAGCATGTTGCAGTATTCATGGTAAGATTTCAGTGCAAATTTTAATTTCCTCTCAAGTTCTATGTCTGATAAAAAAGCACCAGCAAAAAATAAAACGCTAAAGGCGCAAGCTAAAAGCAACACTCAGTCTACGTCTCAATCGACTCAAAAGACTGACACTCAAGCGGTAACAAATGCTGGCCTGAAATGGTGCTTGAAAACAGGCTTTAAACTTTTGGTCGTATTTATGTTAACCCTTATGCTGTCTGTTATCTATCTTGACAGTAAAGTACGGCATACCTTTGAAGGCCAGCGCTGGCAAGTACCTGTACAGGTTTTTGGACAAATACAGATCTTAGCGCTTGGCCAGCCATACCAACTGGTAGACTTGATAAAAGTACTGCGTTTATCGGGCTATCAAAAGGTTAGGCACGCTAACCAAATTGGCCAATTTGAACAGTCGAGTAACCGAGTTACTTTCTATCGTCGTCCCTTTGATTTTGGCTATGGTAGGCAACCCGCTAACAAAGTAACGCTTGAGGTGGCAGACGGATACATAGCGTCACTATCTTTAGCACAAACGTCGGTAAGTAAAGTAAAAATTGAACCGATATTGATTGACCGTATCTTACCTGACAGTAAAGAAGATAGAGTATTGGTTGCGCTTGAAGCGGTACCAGAGAAACTTTTAGATACCTTATTATTAGTGGAAGACAGAGACTTTTATTTTCATCACGGAGTATCACCGACCGGTATAATAAGAGCATTAGTTAAAAACATACGCGCGGGAAGAACCGTGCAAGGCGGTAGTACATTAACGCAACAGCTGGTTAAAAATATGTTTTTAACCCGAGAACGTTCACTAACGAGAAAAGTTAAAGAAGCGTTGATGGCGTTAATTTTAGAATACCGTTATAGCAAAGATCAGCTCCTTGAGGCTTATATCAATGAAGTCTATTTAGGTCAGCATTATGCCAATGGTATTTATGGCTTTGGCCTGGCCAGTAAATTCTATTTTGGTAAAAATATTGCCCAACTAAACCCTCAACAAATGGCGTTGTTAATTGGTCAAGTAAAAGGCCCAAGTTATTATGATCCTTGGCGTTATCCTCAACGTGCTAAAGAACGTCGCAACTTAGTCTTGCGATTAATGTTTGAACAACACTATTTATCTCGCATTGATTTTGAGCAGGCTGTTGAGTCGCCTCTGTCGGTGAGAGCGTCTCGTCGTCTCGCAAAAAAAAAATACCCCGCTTATTTACAGTTAGTTAAAAGTGAGCTTTCCAAACAAATATCGAATGTTGAGCAGCAATCAGGTATTCGAGTTTTTACTGGCTTTTCTCATTTGTCTCAGCAATTGCTAGAAAACTCCGCAGCGCAACAAATTTCCTTGTTAGAAAAAAAACATCAACAAGCTGAGCTTGAAGTGGCGATGATAGTCACGGATATTAACAGCGGCGAAATTAGAGCATTAATCGGTGGTAAGGAGCAAGGCTATGCGGGATTCAATCGTGCCCTATATGCTAAGCGCCCCATTGGCTCATTAATCAAACCGGCGATATATTTATCGGCATTAGAGCGTTACGAACAATATAATTTTGCCACTGTGTTAGCCGATAACCCTATTACTCTGAGTAGTGATGTTGGCAAAAAATGGCAGCCTAAAAACTATAATGGTGAATACCAAGGGCAAGTACCCTTAATTGACGGTTTAGTGCACTCGTTGAATGTCCCCACTGTTAATTTAGGTATGTCGTTAGGACTGGATAATATTGCCAAGGCCATGCACTTGTTGGGCTATCAGCAGGATGTAATTACTCGGCCATCTATGCTTCTTGGCGCTATTGATATGTCGCCACTGGAAATTAACCAACTGTATCTACCTATTGCCGCACAAGGTCACTTTAAAGATCAGCATGCAATCACTCAAGTAATGTCAGGACAAGGTGATATATTATGGTCTATAAATAAAACGGCTGAGCAAAGGTTGTCAAGCCATGGTGCTTATTTACTTGATTATGCCCTACGGCAAGTCACTAAAACTGGTACAGCACGTTCATTAACTTGGCGGCTAGCGGGTAAAAAAGTCGCAGGAAAAACTGGCACCAGTAATGACTTACGTGATAGTTGGTTTATTGGTTATGATCAACGTCATCTGGTGACTACTTGGGTAGGGCGTGATGACAACAAACCGACTAAGTTAACAGGCAGTAGTGGTGCCTTAGTCTTGTTTGCTGATTTCATGAAAAATCAAAAAGTGAGTAACAAAGAACCGATCATACCAACAGGCATTGCAATGACCCTGTTTGAACAAGACAGTGGCCATGCGGTAACTAACAATTGTAGTCAGACTATTGAATATCCTGCGGTGGTGGCCGGCATTAGTATAACTGATAATTGCATCAAAGAACGAGAGCGTTCATGGTTGGAACGCTTTTTTGGTGATTAATAAAGTAGGTTAAAAAAAAGCAGGTTAAAATGAAAAAATGCGTAATATTATCGATGGACGACTGTTCCGATTATGAAGTCTATGATGACTTGTTGATTGAACCACTAAATCAAGCAGGTTGGTCATGCGAGACCATTTCATGGAGAGCCAAAAATACTAATTGGAATGATTACCAATTAGTGATGGTTCGCTCACCATGGGATTACCAACTCGATTGCGATGCATTTGTCAAAGTACTCCAAGAAATTGACGACTCTAGCGCTCATTTAGACAACCCCTTAACGATAATGAAATGGAATATCAACAAACATTATCTCAGAGAGCTTGCCGCAAAGGGTATTGAAATTGTGCCAACACTCTGGTGTGACGATATAGCGGCAACTGATATCCCAACATTTTTTAGCAGCCATAATAGCATCGACGATAACAGTCAAGAAATTGTAATTAAACCCTGTATTAGTGCCGGCGCTTTTGATACTTATCGATTAACATTGGCGCAAGCGGTTAAAAAGCAAAGCGAATTACTCACTACCTTTAAGCAAAGAGAGTTTATGGTACAGCCCTTTGTTGCCGCCATTATTAGTGAGGGGGAGTTTTCGCTATTCTATTTTGATGATGACTTTAGCCACGCCATTCTTAAAACGCCACAAAATAATGACTACCGAGTACAGGAAGAGTTTGGTAGTTTAATTGTAAAAGTTGAACCAGAAGTATCGCTTAAACAACATGCAGAAAAAGTATTAAGTGTTATTGATACTTCTTTACTGTACGCCAGATTAGATTTTGTTCGTACCGCGACAGGTTTTGCTTTAATGGAAGCTGAATTAATTGAACCATCGTTGTATTTTAACTTTGATAAAGACTCACCACAGCGTTTTGTTAATGCAGTAGAGCGCCGAATGAGACGCTTAGAGTTGTAGTTGAAAGTAAAAACGCTCGGCAGTTAATAAAATTATCAATGGGGCAGGGAACTTTACTACCATTAAAGACTCATACTATATGAATAATGTTATTTCCCCCTAGTGTTTCATGTTTTTATAACGCGTTTTCTTGATTTCAGGCGAACGCTTTTTTTTGGCTTGTTAAAAAGGACTAACTTCACTTAAAGCTCATAAAGAGTTTTTCTTTTTACACCAAAAATTAATAATGTATTAATTTTGATAAAAGGTGAAATAAACCTTTACAAGTAATGAGACACTATTTAGAATTCGCTCCGTCTTTAAACGAGCAATTGTTTGAAGGCTGTGGTGAGATGGCAGAGTGGTCGAATGCACTGGTCTTGAAAACCAGCAAGGGTTTGTAGCCCTTCTAGGGTTCAAATCCCTATCTCACCGCCACTAATTTA